>OKMN01000001.1_pt1 | contig 226951 bp, 179 predicted proteins | sample 1613041 | NCBI WGS metagenome assembly OKMN01 (sample SAMN04436833, study PRJEB24849) | human gut metagenome | biome: human gut; feature: NICU; material: stool | host: Homo sapiens | place: USA: Saint Louis, MO | collected 2011-07-16 | reverse complement strand
AGCCGGTTGCCTGATGCGACGCTGGCGCGTCTTATCAGGCCTACACCGCTGTGAAGTGCTCCACCCCGTAGGTTGGATAAGGCGGTTACGCCGCATCCGACATCTAACGCCCAAGCCGGTTGCCTGATGCGACGCTGGCGCGTCTTATCAGGCCTACACCGCTGTGAAGTGCTCCACCCCGTAGGTTGGATAAGGCGGTTACGCCGCATCCAACATCTAACGCCCGAGCCGGTTGCCTGATGCGACGCTGGCGCGTCTTATCAGCATACGCCACATCCGGCATACCATGCCGGATGTGGCGCATCATTACAACGCAATATCCGCCACTTCTTTTTGAACGGGTTGCGGTTTCAACTGCGGTTTCGGCGTACTATCTGCTGCCTGCGGCTTGTCGTAGTTCAACCCCAGCACTTCGCTGGTGTACTGCAACTCGCGTTCTGTTGCCGCTACATCACCGTTCAGCTTGCGTCCATAAGACGGAACGATCGCTTTCAACGTAGCCTGCCATTGCGGGCTGGAAACACGATCGCCAAATACTTTTTCCAGCAGATTCAACATAATCGGCGCGGCGGTTGACGCCCCTGGCGATGCCCCCAGGAGCGCGGCAATGGTTCCTTGCTGGTCACTGACGACTTCAGTACCCAGACGCAGTACGCCACCTTTCTCGGCATCACGCTTGATAATCTGCACGCGCTGCCCCGCTTGCCACAAACGCCAGTCCTCTTTTTTCGCCTGCGGATAGTACTCTTTCAACGCTTCAAAACGATCCTCTTCACTCAACATCACCTGACTCACCAGATATTTCACCAGATCGAAATTATCCAGCCCGACGTGCATCATCGGCATCACGTTAGAGGTGGTGGTGGAACTCATTAGATCCCACAATGAACCGTTTTTGAGGAATTTGGTTGAGAAGGTGGCAAATGGCCCAAACAGCACTACGCGTTTACCGTCCAGAACGCGGGTATCGATATGCGGAACCGACATCGGTGGTGCGCCAACGGATGCTTTACCGTAAACCTTCGCCAGATGGTGATTAACCACGTCCGGGTTTTCCGAAACAAGGAACTGTCCGCCCACCGGGAAACCGGCGTAGTCTTTCGCTTCCGGAATCCCCGATTCCTGTAACAGCTTCAGCGCCGCACCGCCCGCGCCGATAAAGACAAATTTGGCACGAATGTTCTGTGCAGTGCCATTTTTCAGATCGGCAACGGTAACGGTCCAGGTGTTATCGTCATTACGCTTTAGGGCGCGGACTTCGCTGCTGAGTTGCAGCGAGAAGTTAGATTTCTTCTGCAAGGAAGCAATTAACTGGCGGGTGATCTCGCCGTAGTTCACATCGGTACCAATTTCCGTACGCGTGGCTGCCACTTTCTGTTGCGGATCGCGCCCTTCCATCACTAACGGTGCCCACTCTTTGATCTGCGCGTGATCTTCAGAGTAACGCATACCGCGAAACAGCGAGCTTTGTTGCAACGCGGCGTAACGGGCGCGCAGGAAATTGACGTTATCCTCGCCCCAGACAAAGCTCATATGCGGAACGGTATTGATAAATGAACGCGGAGTACGTAGCACGCCGCGCTCAACCTGGTGCGCCCAGAACTGGCGGGAAATCTGAAATGCTTCGTTAATGGCGACTGCTTTTTCAATACTGATGCTGCCATCGGCGTTTTGCGGGGTGTAGTTCAGTTCCATCAGTGCAGAATGCCCGGTTCCGGCGTTATTCCAGCCGTTCGAACTCTCCTGCGCGACACCCTCCAGGCGCTCCACCATGGTCATCGACCATTCAGGCTCCAGCTCGCGTAAATAGGTCCCCAACGTGGCGCTCATAATGCCGCCGCCAATCAACAGTACATCAGTTTCCTGCTCCTCGGACGCTTTCGCTTTTGCCGCCATCGAAACGGCATTAAGCCCCACGGCCATCGAGAAGAGCATGGCAGTCACTTTTTTCATCTTGTTAATGCCTTACTTTTAGTCGCTTTATTGCAGGTGAGATTTGCGCGGCATCAACGGTAACACTTAAGTAACAACATTTAAATAATGTTTATAAATTATATTCTAATTTTAGAAACATTATAATTTCGTTGATTAATTATAGGGTTATTAGAAATGAAGGGATTTTTAGCATATTGACCTGACGGCAGCAGTCCGCCAAGTCAGCGTCGTAATATTATGCCGTCCGGGCAACGGCATCACGCGAAGCGGCATCGCGCTCTTCGCCCGTCAGCTCGCTAAGTTGCCCATTGCGCATTTCCAGCAGGCGGTCGGCGTGGATAAAGTAATGATCATCATGACTGATAGCGAAAATAGTTTTACCCATCTCCTGCATCAGCGGCAGCAACACCTGATAAAACTCACGACGGAAGTGTGGATCCTGATCCGCCGCCCATTCATCCAGCAGGATAATATCGCGTTCTTCTGCCAGCGCCAGCAACAGCGCCACGCGTTTTTTCTGCCCTTTTGATAACTTCAGGTTAACAATACGCCCGTTGCTTAACTCAAGCTTATGAGCCATTTTCAGCTGCGCCAGCCACTTCTCAACCAGTTGCGGGTTAGCGGGTTTACCCTCCGGCCCCAGCAGTTGATCAAACAGCCAGACATCGGTAAACACTGCCGAAAACAGTTTGCGATAATCTTCCGGTTGTTCGCCGCTGACAGGTTTGCCATCCAGCAAGATTTCGCCGCTTTGTGGCTGATACAAGCCCGTCAACAACATCGCCAGCGTCGATTTTCCGCTACCGTTGCCGCCAATCAGAAACAGCAGCTCGCCACGTTTGATGGTGAGATTAATCGGACCAACGGAAAACGCGTTATCCTGATAAGCAAACGTCACGTTACGCAGCTCCAGCGTTTGCCAGTTGGGAAACGCCTGCGGGCGCGGAAACTCTGCTTTGAAAGGCGCGAGCGCGAATTTGTTCAGCTTGTTAAACGCCACCTGCGCCGTCAGCAGCGTCGGCAATGCGCCAACCGCCGAAAGCAGCGGCGTACGCAGGAATAAAAGCGTCAACGAATAGGTCGCGGCAACGTTGGTATCAGCCCAACCGAGGCTGTTCGCCATCCAGAACACCAGGCCGATTGCGCCCAGCATCATGATGTTTGACCAGTTCACGGCACTAAGATGGAAGGTGTCTGCGCGAATAATATGGTGGCGATACTCTTGCGCATCAGGAATGTAGAGGTTGTTAAACACATACTCGGCGCGTTCCCGGTTCAGAGTCAGCTCTTTGCGCCCTTCAAGTACAGTTTGAAAATCCGTGTACAGCTTGTCTTCGGTTTCACGCAGGGTCGCCATATGTTTGTACACCCGCGCCACCAGCACAAAACCGCCCCAGATGGTGATCGCCATCCAGATAGCCGTTACCAGCAACATTTTGCCCGACAGCATCCACAGATACGCCGCTGAACCGATAGTGAGAATGATCCCCTGCACCAGTTCCGGCAGACGCACAAAAGCAATGGTGATATTGCGCACATCGCTGGTTAACCCCGCCAGCAACGAGGCGCTACCGAGTTGTTCAATGCGCTCGACGTGAGTATCCAGAATCCGCTTGATAAATTCACTACGCAGTCGGTAAACGAAGTGATGCCCCAAAGTGGTGAGCGCCAGTTGCGATCCGAGAGTGACTGCCATCAACAGCAGCAATAATCCCAGAAACTCCGGCAACACCAGCAGACTGGTATCCGCCGTTTCGATAAGGCGCTGATTGATAAAAGCAATTAAGCCAATGCCTAATGCCGCACTGGCGAGGCTTAGCGCCATCACACTGATAAATGGCCAGCGATACTGCCGCCAGACAAGTACAAGAAGTTCCATGCAGAAAACCCGGACAATGAATTACAGCCCGCAGTTTAAACATCTTCGCGCGCACAGCAATAATAATTCTTATTTTTATTCTTTTTTACCTGCCTGACGGAATGTCAGGTTGTAGCGGCAGTCGATGGTGAGTGGATGAAACCCCGCTTTCAACGGTTGAATACCGTGATAAAACAGCCGCGATTCACCGCCCCATACCACCACATCGCCATGTTCCAACAACAAACGTTTGAGCGGATCATTTCGTTTCAGGCCGCCAAATTGAAAAATCGCGGGTAAGCCCAGAGAAACAGAAACAATTGGCGCGCGCAGATCCGGTTCGTCTTTATCCTGATGCAGCGACAGTTTCGCGCCAGGAGCGTAGCGGTTGATAAGACAAGCATCTGGCTGGAAATCTGGATAGCCCGCCGCCGTAGCCGCACGTTGACATAAATTATGAAAACTCTGTGGCATGGCGGGCCACGGTTTATTTGTTTGCGGATCAATGGGCGAATAGAGATAACCTTGCCGATGGCTCGTCCAGCCCAGATGCCCACAGTTGGTCATCGCCACCGACATGGTATATCCCCCGGGGGTGACCATCTGGCGAAACGGCGACTGGCTGGCAACGTCATTAATATCGCGGATTAGTTGCTCCGCAGCGTTAAAAGCAAAACGGTGCAAAATTACCGCTCCAGCCGCCAGTGGCTCTTGCCACGGTTCAGCATCGGCAAACAGATCCAACATTACCTCTCCTCATTTTCAGCTTCGCGGCGCAGCAGTTGCGCTTTACGCGACACGCCCCAGCGGTAACCGGAAAGTGTGCCATCACCACGGACCACTCGATGACAGGGTATTACGATAGCCAGCTTGTTGGCGGCACAGGCGCTGGCAACGGCCCGTACCGCTTTCGGTTTGCCGATGGCGTTAGCCAGTTGCTGATAACTGACGGTTTCACCGCAAGGTATCGTGCGCAGTGCCTGCCAGACTTGTTGCTGAAAAGCAGTGCCGCGAATGTCCAGCGGTAACGTCAGCGGCGTATCGCGTTGATTGAGGCTGGCGATCACTTCACGCACATGTTGCTGAAACATCAGATCGGCAGGCGCGTTGTCGGCAGCGGGAAACATCTGCTGCAACTCGCTGATTAGTGTCGCGTCATCATCGCCCAGCAATATCGCGCAAATCCCCCGCTCGCTTTCTGCCACCAGGCAACGACCCAGCTCACAATCAGCCAGCGCGTAACGCACCGCCAGATTTTCGCCACCGTGACGGAATTGTTTAGCCGTCATGCCCAGCGTTTCGTCAGCTTTGCGATAGTAACTGCTGCTGTCGGGGAATCCGGCGTTAAGAATAGACGTCGTCACGCTCTCCCCTTTCGCCAGCGATTCGCGCAAACGGCGAGCGCGCCAGGCCTGTTGCCAGGCTTTAGGCGTCATTCCGGTAGTCGCTTTAAACAACCGATGTAGATGAAATGGACTCATCGCCACCTGGTCGGCTAAGGCTTCCAGCGTTACAGGCGTTTCCTGTTCCAGCAGTCGACACGCGTGGGTGATTTTATCCAACCGATGTTGCTGGGCATTGGCTTTTTCTGGCTGACAACGTTTGCAGGGGCGAAAGCCAGCGGCGAGTGCCTCGCTGGCATTTGCGTAGAAGGAGACGTTTTCCCGCAAAGCATGTCTGGCGCGGCAAGACGGACGGCAAAAGATGCCTGTGGTACGCACGGCGAAAACGAATTCGCCGTCGGCATTCGGGTCGCGGGCTAAGACAGATTGCCAGCGTTGATCGTCAGTTAAGCATGTGGCTTTTTTCATAATCAGCTCCCTGGTTAAGGATAGCCTTTAGGCTGCCCGGTCACCATCACGCAAAAACCAACAATCTTGCGCTTTAATTTTTTTCGCTGACAAGGAAGCTTTTAAACTGTGGTGACATCCAGGTTTTAAAGCTATCGCCTTCTTTGGTGATCATATAAACCGCCAGCCCTTCCCGGCGAACAACCTCTTTAGCTTTCTCCGGCCCGAGTACCATCAAGCCAGTATCCCAGGCATCGGCTTCCAGCGCCGTCGGAGCAATCACCGTCACGGATACCAGATTGTGTTCGATGGGACGCCCGGTTTGCGGATCGATAACATGGGAAAGACGTTTGCCGTCCAGTTCGTAATAGTTACGGTAGCTGCCAGAGGTGCTAATCCCATGACCGTTGATATCCACCACAGCCTGAACCGCGTTTTCTTTATCGGTTGGTTTTTGAATCGCTACCCGCCACGGCAGGCCTTCACCGTTCATACCACGGCTGTTCAGCGCGCCGCCCACCGACACCAGATAGCGGGAAATCCCTTCCTGCTCCATCAAGCGTGCCAAATGATCGGCCGCATAGCCTTCGCCGACGGTGGAGAGATCGACATATAAATCCGGCAGGTCTTTTTGCAGATATTGCTGATGCGACTGATTGATGACCGTCAGGTGCTGTAAGCCGGTTTTGGCTTTCATCGCATCGATCTGTTCCTGGCTCGGAATTTGAACCGGCTGTTGTTCCGGGCCAAAGCCCCACAGATTCACCAGCGGCCCGACGGTTATATCCATCGCGCCATCGGTCTTCGCGCCAATGCGCAGCGAGGTGGTGACGATATCGGCCATCGCTTCACTTACCGGCCACGGCGATAAACTTTGCGAATCGTTAAAGCGCATCAGCGCGGAATCTTTTTTATAGGTCGAAAGCAGCTGATCGTCGGCGTCCAGCTGGGTCTGAATCTTTTCTTTAAGTTCGGCACTGCGTTTGGCATCAATGCCCGGGATGCTGGCACGCCAGAAGGTACCCATGGTTTTGCCTTCAAGAACGGTAACTTCAGTAGCGTGGGTTTTGGCGGGTTGTGGTTTTTGATCGCAACCAACAAAAAAGAGCGCGGCAGCCAGCAGTGCCACGCGGGTAAAGCTTATTTCCATACGTGATTATCCTCATGCGAACGGTCGCAAGAGTACACCAAAAAACTGTGTTTGTACGCTGAAAACAATGAAAAAAGGGCCCGCAGGCCCTTTGTTCGATATCCATCGAGATTAGAACTGGTAAACCAGACCCAGAGCTACGATGTTATCAGTGTTGATGCCAGCGTCACGAGTGAACTGGTTGTCGTCCAGCAGGTTGATTTTGTAGTCAACGTAGGTGGACATGTTTTTGTTGAAGTAGTAGGTCGCACCAACATCAACATATTTCAGGATATCTTCGTCGTCGTAGTTACGACCAGCAACGACACCCAGGTTTTTACCTTTAGACTGCAGGTATGCTACAGATGGACGCAGACCGAAGTCGAACTGGTACTGAGCAACAGCTTCGAAGTTCTGTGCTTTGTTCGCCCAACCCAGGGAACCTACGCGAGTTGCGTTGTAGGTCTGGGTGTACTGAGCAGCCAGGTAGATGTTGTTAGCGTCGTATTTCAGACCACCAGTGTAGGTTTCAGCGCGGTCGCCGTTACCCAAATAACGCTCACCATAACCGTTCAGGCCGAAGTTCTGATCATCAGTACGTTTGGAGCTGGAAACTGCAGCACCGATACCGAAGCCTTCGTAATCATAAGTGATAGATCCGCCGACACCGTCGCCATTCTGACGCAGAGCACCACGACCATTGTTGGTCATGCCTTCGCCGCTTACGCTACCATTTTTGCCCTGGTACTGAACAGCAAAGTTCAGACCGTCAACCAGACCGAAGAAGTCGGTGTTACGGTAGGTTGCGTAGCCATTACCACGCTGCTGCATGAAGTTGTCAGAGCCGTAAGTGTCGCCACCGAATTCTGGCAGTACGTCGGTCCAGGAAGTTACGTCGTAAACAACGCCGTAGTTACGACCGTAGTCGAAAGAACCAACATCCTGGAATTTCAGACCTGCGAATGCCACACGGGTCCAGGAGTTTTCTTTGTTGTCTTCAGAGGTATTGCCCTGGATCTGATATTCCCACTGGCCGTAACCGGTCAGCTGGTCAGTAACCTGAGTTTCGCCTTTGAAACCAAGACGTACATAGGTCTGGTCGCCGTCTTCTGACTTGTTGTCAGAGAAATAGTGCAGGCCGTCTACTTTACCGTACAGATCTAATTTGTTGCCGTCTTTGTTGTAAACTTCAGCAGCGTTTGCTGCGCCTGCTACCAGCAGAGCTGGGACCAGGAGGGACAGTACTTTAACTTTCATGTTATTAACCCTCTGTTATATGCCTTTATTTGCTTTTTTATGCCACTGCATACTGATTAACCCTCATTAATCAGTCGGCAAGTCCATTCTCCCCAAAAATGCAGAATAATCCAACACGAATATGATACTAAAACTTTTAAGATGTTTCATTTATCGCTATAGATGTTTCAAAATGTAAATGCAAGGGAACTTTTTAAGATTATTGCGGAATGGCGAAATAAGCACCTAACATCAAGCAATAATAATTCAAGGTTAAAATCAATAACTTATTCTTAAGTATTTGACAGCACTGAATGTCAAAACAAAACCTTCACTCGCAACTAGAATAACTCCCGCTATCATCATTAACTTTATTTATTACCGTCATTCATTTCTGAATGTCTGTTTACCCCTATTTCAACCGGATGCCTCGCATTCGGTTTTTTTTACCCTTCTTTACACACTTTTCATTATTCTGTGCTACCACAGAAAAACTATAACGCTTGTTAACTATTTCACAAATAATTAACATCCGCATAATTTCCAGCAATCTTTGTTTATTTGCAATTATTTTTGTTGGGCTTTTTGTAGGTTATTTGTACAGCAAAATGGCGCTTGTACATCTATTTCCCCCAATGCAGGATGATAAATATCACGGGAGAATAGAGAATCATCAATCAGGTAAGAGTCTGGAATTTCACACTGTACCCTTTATACTGCCCTATCACTTCGCGAAGTTTTAACAGGTCATAAACACGAATGCGTCAGAAAGAGACAACGGCCACGACCCGCTTTTCACTCCTACCGGGGAGCATTACCCGCTTCTTTTTACTGTTGATCATTGTGTTACTGGTGACGATGGGTGTAATGGTACAAAGCGCCGTTAACGCCTGGCTGAAAGATAAAAGTTACCAGATTGTCGACATTACCCATGCTATCCAAAAGCGCGTCGATAACTGGCGTTACGTGACCTGGCAGATCTACGACAACATTGCCGCGACGACCTCCCCCTCCTCCGGCGAAGGTTTACAAGAGACGCGCCTGAAACAGGATGTCTACTATCTGGAGAAACCACGCCGCAAAACGGAAGCGTTAATCTTTGGCTCTCACGACAACTCAACGCTTGAGATGACTCAGCGGATGTCCACTTATCTGGATACATTGTGGGGCGCAGAAAATGTACCGTGGTCGATGTATTACCTGAATGGTCAGGATAACAGTCTGGTGCTGATCTCAACCCTACCCCTTAAAGATCTCACCTCCGGATTTAAAGAATCGACCGTCAGCGACATTGTTGATTCACGTCGTGCAGAGATGTTGCAACAGGCCAACGCCCTCGATGAACGCGAAAGCTTTTCTAACATGCGCCGCCTGGCCTGGCAGAACGGTCATTACTTTACATTGCGTACTACCTTTAACCAGCCAGGACATCTGGCAACGGTCGTGGCTTTTGATCTGCCGATTAATGATTTGATCCCACCGGGTATGCCGCTGGACAGTTTCCGCCTTGAGCCAGACGCGACGGCAACGGGAAACAATGATAATGAGAAAGAAGGGACGGATAGCGTCAGTATCCACTTTAACAGTACGAAGATTGAAATCTCCTCGGCACTCAACTCTACCGATATGCGCCTGGTCTGGCAGGTTCCTTATGGCACCTTATTGCTGGATACGTTGCAAAACATTCTGCTGCCACTGCTGCTGAACATCGGTTTGCTGGCGCTGGCGTTATTTGGCTATACCACATTCCGCCATTTCTCCAGCCGCAGTACAGAAAACGTCCCCAGCACGGCGGTCAATAACGAATTGCGCATTTTACGGGCAATCAATGAAGAGATAGTCTCACTGCTGCCGCTCGGCCTGCTGGTTCACGATCAGGAATCGAACCGCACTGTCATAAGTAACAAAATTGCCGATCATTTGCTGCCGCATTTGAATCTGCAAAACATCACCACCATGGCGGAACAGCATCAGGGGATTATTCAGGCGACGATCAATAACGAGCTGTATGAGATCCGCATGTTCCGCAGCCAGGTCGCGCCGCGCACACAAATTTTCATTATTCGCGATCAGGATCGCGAAGTGCTGGTAAACAAGAAACTCAAGCAGGCGCAGCGTCTGTATGAGAAAAACCAGCAGGGGCGGATGACCTTTATGAAAAACATTGGCGATGCGCTGAAAGAACCCGCACAGTCCCTGGCGGAGAGCGCGGCTAAACTCAACGCCCCGGAAAGCAAACAACTGGCGAATCAGGCAGATGTGCTGGTGCGGCTGGTTGATGAAATACAGTTAGCGAACATGCTTGCGGATGATAGCTGGAAAAGTGAGACGGTGCTGTTCTCCGTGCAGGATTTAATTGATGAAGTTGTGCCTTCAGTGTTGCCTGCCATCAAGCGTAAAGGTCTGCAACTGCTGATTAACAATCATCTGAAAGCACACGATATGCGCCGCGGCGATCGCGATGCCTTACGACGTATTTTGCTGCTACTGATGCAATATGCCGTGACCTCAACGCAATTGGGAAAAATCACCCTTGAGGTTGATCAGGATGAGTCCTCCGAAGACCGCCTGACGTTCCGCATTCTGGACACGGGAGAAGGCGTAAGTATTCATGAAATGGATAATTTGCACTTCCCGTTTATCAACCAGACCCAAAACGATCGCTATGGCAAGGCGGACCCGCTGGCATTCTGGCTGAGCGATCAACTGGCACGTAAACTGGGCGGTCATTTAAACATCAAAACGCGGGATGGGCTTGGTACACGCTACTCTGTGCATATCAAAATGCTCGCAGCTGACCCGGAAGTTGAAGAGGAAGAAGAGCGTTTACTGGATGATGTCTGCGTAATGGTGGATGTTACTTCGGCAGAAATTCGGAATATTGTCACTCGCCAGTTAGAAAATTGGGGTGCAACCTGTATCACACCCGATGAAAGATTAATTAGTCAAGATTATGATATCTTTTTAACGGATAATCCGTCTAATCTTACTGCCTCTGGCTTGCTTTTAAGCGATGATGAGTCTGGCGTACGGGAAATTGGGCCTGGTCAATTGTGCGTCAACTTCAATATGAGCAACGCTATGCAGGAAGCGGTCTTACAATTAATTGAAGTGCAACTGGCGCAGGAAGAGGTGACAGAATCGCCTCTGGGCGGAGATGAAAATGCGCAACTCCATGCCAGCGGCTATTATGCGCTCTTTGTAGACACAGTACCGGATGATGTTAAGAGGCTGTATACTGAAGCAGCAACCAGTGACTTTGCTGCGTTAGCCCAAACGGCTCATCGTCTTAAAGGCGTATTTGCCATGCTAAATCTGGTACCCGGCAAGCAGTTATGTGAAACGCTGGAACATCTGATTCGTGAGAAGGATGTTCCAGGAATAGAAAAATACATCAGCGATATTGACAGTTATGTCAAGAGCTTGCTGTAGCAAGGTAGCCTATTACATGAACAATATGAACGTAATTATTGCCGATGACCATCCGATAGTCTTGTTCGGTATTCGCAAATCACTTGAGCAAATTGAGTGGGTGAATGTTGTCGGCGAATTTGAAGACTCTACAGCACTGATCAACAACCTGCCGAAACTGGATGCGCATGTGTTGATTACCGATCTCTCCATGCCTGGCGATAAGTACGGCGATGGCATTACCTTAATCAAGTACATCAAGCGCCATTTCCCAAGCCTGTCGATTATTGTTCTGACCATGAACAACAACCCGGCGATTCTTAGTGCGGTATTGGATCTGGATATCGAAGGGATCGTGCTGAAACAAGGTGCACCGACCGATCTGCCGAAAGCTCTCGCCGCGCTGCAGAAAGGGAAGAAATTTACCCCGGAAAGCGTTTCTCGCCTGTTGGAAAAAATCAGTGCTGGTGGTTACGGTGACAAGCGTCTCTCGCCAAAAGAGAGTGAAGTTCTGCGCCTGTTTGCGGAAGGCTTCCTGGTGACCGAGATCGCTAAAAAGCTGAACCGCAGTATTAAAACCATCAGTAGCCAGAAGAAATCTGCGATGATGAAGCTGGGTGTCGAGAACGATATCGCCCTGCTGAATTATCTCTCTTCTGTGACCTTAAGTCCGGCAGATAAAGACTAATCATCTGTAGGCCAGATAAGACGCGTTAGTGTCTTATCTGGCATTTGCACCGATTGCCGGATGCAGCGTAAACGCCTTATCCGGCCTACGATTCCCATTATTTCAACAGATTACATTAAAGTAGGCCAGATAAGACGCGTCAGCGTCGCATCTGGCATTTGCACTGAATGCCAGATGCGGCATAAACACCTTATCCGTCCTACGATTCCCGCGATTTCCTGACCCTCTCGGCATATACCGTCAGCGTCTGTTTTATCACATCCAGCGTTACCGGCTTCGACAGGCAGCTGTCCATACCGGACTCCAGACACCGCTGCTTCTCTTCAGCCAACGCATTAGCAGTTACTCCGATTACCGGCAACGTCAGTCCCAACTGACGAATGCGTTGCGTCAAGCGGTAACCATCCATATTTGGCATGTTGACGTCGCTAAGCACGATATCAATATGATTCTTGCTAAGTACATTAAGCGCATCGACACCATCATTCGCGGTTTTACATTGATAGCCCAACGATCCCAACTGATCTGCCAGCAGACGTCGGTTAATCGGATGATCATCCACGACCAGAATCATCATATCGTCATTATCGCTGACCGCTTTGTCCGTCGACGGCAGAGCGTTAGCAGGATCGTCGCTCTCCATCTCGATCAAATAAATACGCGCCAACAATGCCGGTAGCTCATGCGGGGCAGCCACACTGTGTACCCACTCCCCTGGCGCTTTCTCCAGCGGAATACCAATATGGCGACGACAGAAGGTCACTACCGCTCTACCCTGCCATTTTTTACTCACTACCTCGTCAGTAATTAACACATCTTCGGGAGTCGGTTCCTGCCCTTCGTATGTTGTAACGACGATGCCGCTGCGCTGCAAACTGGTTTCCAGGAACTGACAGAGCGACGCATTGCGGACCGACAGCCAGCAGCGTTTACCACTCAACCCTTCCACGCCTTTTTTCTGCGGGTACTGAGCGCCGTACAACGGAATACGCACGGTAAACTGGCTGCCCATTCCCGGTTCTGAATCTACCGAGATATCGCCGTCCATCATGCTGATCAGTTTTTCACAAATCGCCAGACCCAGACCGGTCCCCTGGAAGTTTCGCTGTACGCCCGTTCCGACCTGGAAGAAGGGATCAAACAAGCGCACCACTTCTTTCGCCGGAATCCCCACGCCGGTATCGCGAACACGGATAGAGAGATAATCGCCATCAGCGCGGACATGCAAAACTATACAGCCGGTATCGGTGAATTTTATGGCGTTACTCAACAGGTTGGAGATGACCTGCTGTAAACGCATCGGGTCGCCATTTAAGGCCACTGGCACATCCGGTTCAATAAAGCAGTACAAGCCTAACTGCTTGCGTACCACCAGCGGTAAATAGTTGGCGGTGATGTGGTTCATCACTTCACGCGGTGAAAACTCACGCGGTTCGATCTTCAACTGTTCCGATTCAATCTTCGAGAAATCGAGAATATCGCTGATAATTTTCAACAACAGGCTGGAAGAGTTGTTCATTGCCGTCACCAGCCGATCGACGCCTTTCGGTAACTCTTTGGTTTGCAACAGATCCAGGTTACCGATAATGCCATACAGCGGCGTTCGCAGCTCATGACTGACGGTGGCAAGGAACATCGATTTTGACTGGCTCGCCTGTTCCGCTGCTTGTGCCATCTCCTGCAACGACTCTTCCATCTTCACGCGCGAAGAAACATCCACCAGCACACAAATGGCCACGTTTTCATTACGATAGCGCGAATGGACGAAGCTGATTTGCAGATTGGTATTGTTGCTGGTCAGGACATCAACAAAATTGACCTGCTGCCCACAGATAATTTGCGTCAGTCGTTGGCGGTCCTCATGCGTAAGCATATTGAGATAGGTATGCGCCAGTTCGTTACTTAAAATATTGACGCCATCAGCGGTACGCAAAATGCAGATACCCACTGGCGCGGAGGCGACAATCTTGCGATTGAACTGCTCATGTTCTTCCAGTCGCAGGGCGTCGCTTTCCGCCGGAATGAAAATACGTCGCTCGTACATCCGTGCGAGAGTAAACAATGCAGCTCCGGCAAGCACATTCAGCAAAATTGCGTTAAGGATCAACATGCGAATGCGTTCCAGCACCTTATCAACCGGCACCGAATACACGATGCTTAGCGATGAGGGTGGCAGATTTTTCTTCAGCACCAGCTCCCGGAACCCTTCCGTATAGCCAAACCAGGAGCGTTCCTGCATCCAGCGAGGATCGCCCTTAATTTTACTTTCTGGTCCGGTAAGCGAAATCAGGGTATGACCATTTTCATCAAGAATGGTAACCCCCATCGGCAACGTACCCGGTAAGAAAAAGTTTTCCATCCGGATGGTCTGCTCGACACCCAAAAGCGCCTGCAACCGGTTCGCCAGATAAACTGGCGTCAACGCGTAAAAATACCCGACGCCAGGGCGCGGACCTTCGCTGATCCAGTAGAGGTTACTGCCGCTATCATCTTGTGGTGCATTTCGATATTTATTGATGCGTTCATGCAAAGCTTTCAACGCGGTATCGCGTTCCACTGGCATATCACGCAGACCGAAATTGGCCATGCAGAGGTTATCACTGCCGATTAAAAATACCCGGTTGAGATCGTAAGCCGCAGAAAAATTATCGCGCCAGTAGCGCATAAACCACGCCAATGACTCCAGAGAACCTCGCCAGGTGTTACTCATCGCGGAACAATCGGAGTCGGCAAACAGCGGTTCAAACGCAGGCACATCCGCCTGCGTTTCTCGTCCACGCGGGGAAAGCACACCGTTCTCTGCCGATAAGCGATTTTCGGCGATGTACTTCAGCTCTTTCATCACATCAGAGGTGCGTTGAATAAAGCGCTGAGCCTGATCGGAACTCAGATTAAATTCCTGACGAATTTCCGATTCTCGCTGATGTAACGCATTAACGATGTAAAAAACGGATGAAAAAGCAATCAACAGCCAGAGCACTAACGCCAATGCTCTGAACATGTAGCGCGAGGCTTTCAGGGTTGTACGAAAAGAAGCAAGGTATTTCAAAGGGGCGAAGCTCCGCCTCAGGTGACCGATGGAGTGTGGTTAAGGTAGCGGTAAAAGCGTGTTACCGCAATGTTCTCTCTTCTCTGGAATATGATACACCGCCGAGAAATCATCACCTTAACCTCTGATAATCGTCATATACCGGACAAGACTAGTGGATTTCAGCATGCATTATATGAAGTGGATTTATCCACGCCGCTTACGCAATCAAATGATCCTGATGGCAATCCTGATGGTCATTGTCCCAACGCTTACTATTGGTTATATCGTAGAAACGGAAGGACGTTCAGCAGTCTTATCTGAAAAAGAGAAAAAACTTTCTGCCGTGGTCAACCTGCTTAATCAGGCGCTAGGCAATCGCTACGATCTCTACATCGACTTACCGCGTGAGGAGCGTATCCGCGCATTAAATGCAGAACTTGCCCCCATTACCGAAAATATCACTCACGCCTTCCCTGGCATCGGCGCTGGTTATTACAACAAAACGCTGGATGCGATAATCACCTACGCGCCTTCAGCGCTATATCAGAATAATGTCGGCGTTACCATTGCCGCAGATCACCCTGGTCGCGAAGTCATGCGTACAAATACCCCTTTGGTTTATTCAGGCAGGCAGTTGCGCGGCGATATTTTGAATTCAATGCTCCCCATTGAGCGTAATGGTTAAATCCTCGGCTATATCTGGGCCAATGAATTAACCGAAGATATTCGCCGCCAGGCCTGGAAAATGGATGTGAGGATTATCATTGTGCTCACCGCCGGTTTGCTGATAAGCCTGCTATTGATTGTCCTTTTCTCCCGTCGCCTGAGCGCCAATATTGATATCATCACCGATGGCCTCTCGACTCTGGCACAAAATATTCCCACTCGATTACCACAATTGCCCGGTGAAATGGGGCAAATCAGTCAGAGTGTTAATAACCTCGCCCAGGCACTGCGTGAAACGCGGACACTTAACGATCTGATTATTGAAAACGCTGCCGATGGCGTCATTGCCATTGACCGCCAGGGTGATGTAACCACCATGAACCCAGCAGCAGAAGTTATCACTGGCTATCAACGCCATGAACTGGTAGGGCAGCCTTACTCCATGTTGTTCGACAATACTCAGTTCTACAGTCCAGTACTGGATACGCTGGAACATGGCACCGAACATGTGGCGCTGGAGATCAGTTTTCCAGGTCGTGACCGCACCATTGAACTCAGTGTCACTACCAGTCGTATTCATAACACGCACGGTGAAATGATAGGTGCTTTGGTGATTTTCTCTGATTTAACTGCCCGCAAAGAAACCCAGCGCCGCATGGCGCAAGCAGAACGCCTCGCCACACTGGGTGAGCTGATGGCTGGCGTCGCGCATGAAGTACGTAATCCGTTAACGGCTATTCGTGGTTATGTACAGATCTTGCGCCAACAAACCAGTGACCCAATACATCAGGAATATCTGTCCGTAGTACTCAAAGAAATCGATTCAATTAACAAAGTTATTCAGCAATTGTTCGAATTTTCACGTCCACGCCACAGTCAATGGCAACAAGTCAGCCTCAATGCATTGGTTGAAGAAACTCTGGTACTGGTACAAACCGCCGGCGTACAAGCGCGGGTCGACTTCATAAGCGAACTGGATAATGAATTAAGCCCGATTAACGCCGATCGTGAACTGCTCAAACAGGTACTACTGAATATCCTGATCAATGCCGTCCAGGCTATCAGCGCACGAGGGAAAATTCGCATTCAAACCTGGCAATACAGCGACTCACAACAGGCCATTTCGATAGAGGACAACGGCTGTGGCATTGATCTCTCGCTGCAAAAAAAGATCTTCGATCCCTTTTTCACCACCAAAGCCTCAGGAACCGGGCTTGGTCTGGCGTTAAGTCAACGCATCATTAATGCCCATCAGGGTGATATTCGCGTCGCCAGTTTGCCGGGCTACGGCGCAACCTTCACGCTTATTTTACCGATCAACCCGCAGGGAAATCAGACTGTATGACTGCTATTAATCGCATCCTTATTGTGGATGATGAAGATAATGTTCGCCGTATGCTGAGCACCGCTTTTGCACTACAAGGATTCGAAACACATTGTGCGAACAACGGACGCACAGCATTACACCTGTTTGCCGATATTCACCCTGATGTGGTGTTGATGGATATCCGCATGCCAGAGATGGACGGCATCAAGGCACTAAAGGAGATGCGCAGCCATGAGACCCGGACACCCGTTATTCTGATGACGGCCTATGCGGAAGTGGAAACCGCCGTCGAAGCGCTACGCTGCGGAGCCTTCGACTATGTTATTAAACCGTTTGATCTCGATGAGTTGAATTTAATCGTTCAGCGCGCTTTACAACTCCAGTCAATGAAAAAAGAGATCCGTCATCTGCACCAGGCACTGAGCACCAGCTGGCAATGGGGGCACATTCTCACCAACAGCCCGGCGATGATGGACATCTGCAAAGACACCGCCAAAATTGCCCTTTCTCAGGCCAGCGTCTTGATTAGCGGTGAAAGCGGCACCGGGAAAGAGTTGATTGCCAGAGCGATTCACTACAATTCGCGGCGGGCAAAGGGGCCGTTCATTAAAGTCAACTGCGCGGCGCTGCCGGAATCGTTGCTCGAAAGTGAACTGTTTGGTCATGAAAAAGGTGCATTTACTGGTGCACAAACCTTGCGTCAGGGATTATTTGAACGAGCCAACGAAGGTACTCTGCTCCTCGACGAAATTGGCGAAATGCCGCTGGTACTACAAGCCAAATTACTACGCATTCTACAGGAACGGGAATTTGAACGGATTGGCGGCCATCAGACCATAAAAGTTGATATCCGCATCATTGCTGCCACCAACCGCGACTTGCAGGCAATGGTAAAAGAAGGCACCTTCCGTGAAGATCTCTTTTATCGCCTTAACGTTATTCATTTAATACTGCCGCCTCTGCGCGATCGCCGGGAAGATATTTCCCTGTTAGCTAATCACTTTTTGCAAAAATTCAGTAGTGAGAATCAGCGCGATATTATCGACATCGATCCGATGGCAATGTCACTGCTTACCGCCTGGTCATGGCCGGGAAATATTCGAGAGCTTTCCAACGTTATTGAACGCGCCGTCGTGATGAATTCAGGCCCGATCATTTTTTCTGAGGATCTTCCGCCACAGATTCGTCAGCCAGTCTGTAATGCTGGCGAGGTAAAAACAGCCCCTGTCGGTGAGCGTAATTTAAAAGAGGAAATTAAACGCGTCGAAAAACGCATCATTATGGAAGTGCTGGAACAACAAGAAGGAAACCGAACCCGCACTGCTTTAATGCTGGGCATCAGTCGCCGTGCATTGATGTATAAACTCCAGGAATACGGTATCGATCCGGCGGATGTATAACACCAAAACTTGCTATGCAGAAATTTGCACAGTGCGCAATTTTCTGCATAGCCGCTCATTCTCCTTATAAATCCCCATCCAATTTATCCCTTCATATTCAATTAGTTAAATAACTAAATCCAATAATCTCATTCTGGCACTCCCCTTGCTATTGCCTGACTGTACCCACAACGGTGTATGCAAGAGGGATAAAAAATGAAAACAAAATTGATGACATTACAAGACGCCACCGGCTTCTTTCGTGACGGCATGACCATCATGGTGGGCGGATTTATGGGGATTGGCACTCCATCCCGCCTGGTTGAAGCATTACTGGAATCTGGTGTTCGCGACCTGACATTGATAGCCAATGATACCGCGTTTGTTGATACCGGCATCGGTCCGCTCATCGTCAATGGTCGAGTCCGCAAAGTGATTGCTTCACATATCGGCACCAACCCGGAAACAGGTCGGCGCATGATATCTGGTGAGATGGACGTCGTTCTGGTGCCGCAAGGTACGCTAATCGAGCAAATTCGCTGTGGTGGAGCTGGACTTGGTGGTTTTCTCACCCCAACGGGTGTCGGCACCGTCGTAGAGGAAGGCAAACAGACACTGACACTCGACGGTAAAACCTGGCTGCTCGAACGCCCACTGCGCGCCGACCTGGCGCTAATTCGCGCTCATCGTTGCGACACACTTGGCAACCTGACCTATCAACTTAGCGCCCGCAACTTTAACCCCCTGATAGCCCTTGCGGCTGATATCACGCTGGTAGAGCCAGATGAACTGGTCGAAACCGGCGAGCTGCAACCTGACCATATTGTCACCCCTGGTGCCGTTATCGACCACATCATCGTTTCACAGGAGAGCAAATAATGGATGCGAAACAACGTATTGCGCGCCGTGTGGCGCAAGAGCTTCGTGATGGTGACATCGTTAACTTAGGGATCGGTTTACCCACAATGGTCGCCAATTATTTACCGGAGGGTATTCATATCACTCTGCAATCGGAAAACGGCTTCCTCGGTTTAGGCCCGGTCACGACAGCGCATCCAGATCTGGTGAACGCTGGCGGGCAACCGTGCGGTGTTTTACCCGGTGCAGCCATGTTTGATAGCGCCATGTCATTTGCGCTAATCCGTGGCGGTCATATTGATGCCTGCGTGCTCGGCGGTTTGCAAGTAGACGAAGAAGCAAACCTCGCGAACTGGGTAGTGCCTGGGAAAATGGTGCCCGGTATGGGTGGCGCGATGGATCTGGTAACCGGGTCGCGCAAAGTGATCATCGCCATGGAACATTGCGCCAAAGATGGTTCAGCAAAAATTTTGCGCCGCTGCACCATGCCACTCACTGCGCAACATGCGGTGCATATGCTGGTTACTGAACTGGCTGTCTTTCGTTTTATTGACGGCAAAATGTGGCTCACCGAAATTGCCGACGGGTGTGATTTAGCCACCGTGCGTGCCAAAACAGAAGCTCGGTTTGAAGTCGCCGCCGATCTGAATACGCAACGGGGTGATTTATGATTGGTCGCATATCGCGTTTTATGACGCGTTTTGTCAGCCGGTGGCTTCCCGATCCACTGATCTTTGCCATGTTGCTGACATTGCTAACATTCGTGATCGCGCTTTGGTTAACACCACAAACGCCGATCAGCATGGTGAAAATGTGGGGTGACGGTTTCTGGAACTTGCTGGCGTTTGGTATGCAGATGGCGCTTATCATCGTTACCGGTCATGCCCTTGCCAGCTCTGCTCCGGTGAAAAGTTTGCTGCGTACTGCCGCCTCCGCCGCAAAGACGCCCGTACAGGGCGTCATGCTGGTCACTTTCTTCGGTTCAGTCGCTTGTGTCATCAACTGGGGATTTGGTTTGGTTGTAGGCGCAATGTTTGCCCGTGAAGTCGCCCGGCGAGTCCCCGGTTCTGATTATCCGTTGCTCATTGCCTGCGCCTACATTGGTTTTCTCACCTGGGGTGGCGGCTTCTCTGGATCAATGCCTCTGTTGGCTGCAACACCGGGCAACCCGGTTGAGCATATCGCCGGGCTGATCCCGGTGGGCGATACTCTGTTCAGTGGTTTTAACATTTTCATCACTGTGGCGTTGATTGTGGTGATGCCATTTATCACCCGCATGATGATGCCAAAACCGTCTGACGTGGTGAGTATCGATCCAAAACTACTCATGGAAGAGGCTGATTTTCAAAAGCAGCTACCGAAAGATGCTCCACCGTCCGAGCGACTGGAAGAAAGCCGCATTCTGACGTTGATCATCGGCGCACTCGGTATCGCTTACCTGGCGATGTACTTCAGCGAACATGGCTTCAACATCACCATCAATACCGTCAACCTGATGTTTATGATTGCGGGTCTGCTGCTACATAAAACGCCAATGGCTTATATGCGTGCTATCAGCGCGGCAGCACGCAGTACCGCCGGTATTCTGGTGCAATTCCCCTTCTACGCTGGGATCCAACTGATGATGGAGCATTCCGGTCTGGGCGGACTCATTACCGAATTCTTCATCAATGTTGCAAACAAAGACACCTTCCCGGTAATGACCTTTTTTAGTTCTGCACTGATTAACTTCGCCGTTCCGTCTGGCGGCGGTCACTGGGTTATTCAGGGACCTTTCGTGATACCCGCAGCCCAGGCGCTGGGCGCTGATCTCGGTAAATCGGTAATGGCGATCGCCTACGGCGAGCAATGGATGAACATGGCACAACCATTCTGGGCACTGCCAGCACTGGCAATCGCCGGACTCGGTGTCCGCGACATCATGGGCTACTGCATCACTGCCCTGCTCTTCTCCGGTGTCATTTTCGTCATTGGTTTAACGCTGTTCTGACGGCAACCCTACAAACAGAAGGAATATAAAATGAAAAATTGTGTCATCGTCAGTGCGGTACGTACTGCTATCGGTAGTTTTAACGGTTCACTCGCTTCCACCAGCGCCATCGACCTGGGGGCGACAGTAATTAAAGCCGCCATTGAACGTGCAAAAATCGATTCACAACACGTTGATGAAGTGATTATGGGTAACGTGTTGCAAGCCGGGCTGGGGCAAAATCCGGCGCGTCAGGCACTGTTAAAAAGCGGGCTGGCAGAAACGGTGTGCGGATTCACGGTCAATAAAGTATGTGGTTCGGGTCTTAAAAGTGTGGCGCTTGCCGCCCAGGCAATTCAGGCAGGTCAGGCGCAAAGCATTGTGGCGGGGGGTATGGAAAATATGAGTTTAGCGCCCTACTTACTCGATGCAAAAGCACGCTCTGGTTATCGTCTTGGAGACGGACAGGTTTATGACGTAATCCTGCGCGATGGTCTGATGTGCGCCACCCATGGTTATCATATGGGGATTACCGCCGAGAACGTGGCCAAAGAGTACGGAATTACCCGAGAAATGCAGGATGAACTGGCGCTACATTCACAGCGTAAAGCGGCAGCCGCAATTGAGTCCGGTGCTTTTACAGCCGAAATCGTCCCGGTAAATGTTGTCACTCGGAAGAAAACCTTCGTCTTCAGTCAAGACGAATTCCCGAAAGCGGATTCTACGACTGAAGCGTTAGGCGCATTGCGCCCGGCCTTCGATAAAGCAGGAACAGTTACCGCCGGGAACGCGTCTGGTATTAACGACGGTGCTGCCGCTCTGGTGATTATGGAAGAATCTGCGGCGCTGGCAGCAGGCCTTACCCCCCTGGCTCGCATTAAAAGTTATGCCAGCGGTGGCGTGCCCCCCGCATTGATGGGTATGGGGCCAGTACCTGCCACGCAAAAAGCGTTACAACTGGCGGGGCTGCAACTGGCGGATATTGATCTCATTGAGGCTAATGAAGCATTTGCTGCACAGTTCCTTGCCGTTGGGAAAAACCTGGGCTTTGATTCTGAGAAAGTGAATGTCAACGGCGGGGCCATCGCGCTCGGGCATCCTATCGGTGCCAGTGGTGCTCGTATTCTGGTCACACTATTACATGCCATGCAGGCACGCGATAAAACGCTGGGGCTGGCAACACTGTGCATTGGCGGCGGCCAGGGAATTGCGATGGTGATTGAACGGTTGAATTAATCAATAAAAACACCCGATAGCGAAAGTTATCGGGTGTTTTCTTGAACATCGACGGCGAAGGTAACCCCATTAATCACCAGTCAAAACTTTTCACCAGCGTCAGCTCGCCAGCATTACGCATCGGTACAATAAATGTTTCCTGTTTCTCATTGACCGATCCTTCATCGGTGATCAGCGTCAGTTGGGCGGTGGTTAATTCCGTTTCGCTGCGCCCACCATAGTAGTTGATATACACCTGATAGCGCCCGTGAATTGGCGCGGGCATGGCGAAAATCTCGGGTCCGTACCCCGTCGTGACATCCATATCCAGTGCACCACTGTTTTTCAGCACGGTGTTACCGTACCAGGCGTGTTCGCCATCGGGCGTAACAACGTGAAGGTCGAGGTCGGTATTGTCCGTATCCCACGAGAGAACCAGCCGTAAACGTGCACGAATCGTTCCTGTACCCGGCGTTGAGTAAAACTGCATTTTTTGTCGGCTTTGCCCATCCGGGCTGATGACCTGCACGCTGTTGCTGCCTTCAGTGAAAATATAAGGGCGTGCAAATGAACCATCGGATTCAATTCTCTGCGGCATACTGGCACCGTTGACCACCAGCCGGCCCTGCTGAACTTTACCCGCCGCAGCATAATTCTTTATTTTGCCGCGGATCTGCGCTGAGATATTTTGATCATCTGCCATGTTGACGGACGACGCCGGGTAATTGATCGATTGTGAAAAACTGGCATCTTCGCCCTCTGCCGGATGCCAGCCTGAGAGCGGTGCATCAATCTCGACTTCCTGCACACCTTCACTGTGAGCGACAGGCGAAAGCGCCACCAGTAACAACGGAAGAAAAATCTTTCGCATAGCATTAGTCCATTAATAATTGTCGGGTCAGCGTTTCGATATAGTTCTCATCAAGCCCGGTGGGATAACCATCAAAGGCCAGGTGCAGATACTCATGGGTTAAATCCAGCCGATCCTGAAGCGTAAAGAAGTTACGAATAAACAGCCGTTTCTGCTGCCGATCGGTATAGGGGAAACCTGAGACTAAACGGCAAACCGCAAACACGTCTGGTTCGTTGTACCCCGTCTCAGCTTGTAATATACGCCGCCACTGCGGCATTTTTTTCGCCAGCCAGGCTTTCGCTTTGGGTAATAACTGGCAGGTTGAGCGTGGCGCTCCCCAGCGGCTAAGGCTGTTGTCGGGATAAGCAAACGCGAGTATCTGGTCGTAACGCTCTCCCTGCCCCGCCTGGGCCGTGGCTTGCCGCCAGGAAAGCGTCCCTTCGGTAGCGCGACTGCCATGATAATGAACCGGATCGCCCGCATAGATGAGATCCTGCGTCCAGGCGGCCATCGTTCGCGCCCCCGTCGTAGCTGGCGAAGCCGAAACACGCTGCGTGGCGCTGCTGTCAGGGATGGTCAGGCAATCGCCTTCCCGATTGGCGTTTTGCTGTAAAAAAGTGCGAATCGCCACGGTCATGGCTTTCGCTGCCTCAGGGGGCGTACTTTTCGCCTCGCGATCCAGAACTCTGGCAACGTACTCTTCACGATCGAGATGTGACTGCAATTTCAGTTTGCCCTTTTCGCTCAGTAAGGTCGTCTCACCGTGGCTGACAAACGTAATGTGGTTACCATTAGTAAACGTCACACGATAGCGCCCATTAAGTACGCCGGGTTTTACTGCCGTCGTACTCTTTTCCGCTGTGATTTTCTTCAGCGGATAGCGGGCAAACAGCTCCACCTCTACACATTGCCCACTGGCAACCTGCGTCGGCACTGGCAAAACCCGATTAAGCACCGTCGCATAACGGGTTAGTACCGTTTTGCTGGTGCCACTGCCAGTAACCCACAGCGGTGTACCATCGGTTAACCAGCCAGCAAAACCACCCTGGCGGATTTCCTGTTTATCATCGGCAAACCAGCTCCAGGTTTTCACCCGTACCCGACTACCGAGCATGGATGCGACACCGATTTTCGCCTCGTCCAGCACCACATCCAGTAAGACTTCCTGAGCTTTGTTTTGCGCAGGTAACGTCGCTAATGAATCGAGCAGCGATTTAACCGTTACCGAGGTTTCTGGCTTCAGCGTTGTAAGAGACGCTAACCACGCAGGTGCCTGACGCTGTTGCCAGTATTGCCCCCACACATCTGCGCCAATATGCAACCGCTGCGGCGCAAAATAGAGCCCACAGGAACGTACCAGCGCGGTATCGCGCGTTATGCTCTCCCCAGCCTGACAACAATAAACCTCTTCCGGGGAGTTTCCGCGACACTGGTAGGGCTGCTCCGGTTGATGGGTATCCTCCAGCCAGGCGTAAACATACAGTTTCCACAAACTCCCTAACGGCGTGGTGAGCGAGTCAGGTAATGCTGAGACTTTGGTCACGCCTGATGACGACAGCTGATACAGTTGATCGTGCTGCGCACCGCGCAGCACCAGTTGTAACGGCGTCTCCTCCGCAAGCGTTGGCAGAGTAACCAACGCCAATAGCCAGACGATTCTGCGCCAGTTCACTTATTTCACCTGCATCCCGGTCCATTCACTCCCTGCCACAACACTTTGCTGCGCAGGTGCATAGGAACGCACATAACGAGCAGGAGGCAGAACGAATTGCCCTTTTTGCGAGAAGCGCAGCAAATGGCGGAAAGTGACCGTTCCCGTCAGTTCTTTCACCGGCACCATATAGGCCAGTTCGCCCATTTCATTACGTGCTTTTTCCAGCAATTGCCCCTGTTGTTTCGCGGCGTTGGGTTTATTGACCGAAATGCCCCATGTTGTGCGCTCAACGTCGGCTCCCGGTGGGAGCGGTACTTCCACCTGACCGTAGCGCAGAACTGCATCCTGCTCGCTGGTAAGCGTGATTTCATCGAGATACAGCGCATCGCTGTCAATCTCATTGCTGGTCACCGGTTGCAGAGTAAAGCTCATCTCTTCTTCACCAGGGATAAGCCGATACAACTGGCGTTCAACGGTTACCGGAATGTTACTTTGTTGAGCCGTTTTTGCCGGTTCACGCCAGCGGACCTGCACATTTTGCGGCGATAATTCGTCACCAAAAGAGAGAATGTCCGGCACACCCTGACCAACCCAACGCCAGTATTCGCCCCCTCCAGTTAACTTATGTTTGGCCCATGCGCCCGCAGGCGCAGGCAACACAACCGGAGGCATTGTCGCCATATATTTCGCCAGCCAGTTCATGGCCAGCGCGCGCTCAATAGTGGATTGCTCAGCGGTCAAACCACTTAAAATAGCGGCCGTCTGGGTAGCGTCGCCACCGCTATTAAGCAGCACAACCGTGTGCGCCAGCGGCTGATTGCTGTTTGCCGCTTTATCCCACGCATATTGCTGAACCTGTGGCATCACCGTGGACTTCAACTGCGCTTTTTTCAGCAACGTCATGGTTAAGACGTTTGCCACCGCATCTGCCAGTGGAGACTCCGGTGTATCGAGGATCAGGCTATCATTGATATCGCGGGTGTCTTCCTCAGAGAAATCTTCAGTTTTAGTTCCGCGCCGGGCGATAGCTTCATCCAACCCTTTCAACAACGTTTTGCACGGCAAATTCATCTCCTGCGCCCATGCCAGCACCAGCGCCCGATGCAATAACGGCATGTTATCTGCCTGCTCCGCGTAGCTGTCGAGCATATGCTGCCAGTATTCCGGTTGTTGCGTTACGCCGATCGCCTGGCTGGCCTGCCAGTCGGCGTACCATGCCCATGCCGTAAGGAAGGCGTCACCATTGCCATCTTCACCCCACCAGGTAAAGCGCGCTCCGGGCCCCGCCAGTTGCATCAGCCGCAGACGGTTATCCTGAATCATCTGACGAATGTCGTTAGCGGCGGCACTTTGATGATCGGCAAGCGAACGCCAGGCGAGACTGAGCGGGATCAGACGGCTACCGGTGTTGATTACGCCACCCCACGGTTCATCGACTAACGCATCAAGATTGTTGCGGAAAATCTCCTGCGGCGTTTCACTACTTTGTAGCCGGATATTGCTCGCCTGCTCGGGCAACATCAGCGCGTTATCGCCACCACCGAGCATGACATTTTTCTGCTGTTCAACGGGCCAGCTGTTATCCACAAAAGACAGTTTTGTGCTAATGCTGTCCTGCACTTGCCCATTTTGTTGCAGTTCTGCACTTAACAAGCCAGATTGCTGAATATTCTGCGTCAGCGAAATATAATTCGCCCCTTTGTGCAGCGTCAGCGTCTGGCGCATCTCAGCGCCTGCAAATTTAGTCACCAGCGCCACCGGTTCGTTATCCTGCTGACTGAAGATAAACAGTCCTGCCGCCGGTTTGTCGCCCACGCGATACACCGTTGGCATACTCCACTTCATGTAGAGATTTTTTTCCGAACGCAGATAAGCACGCCCCTGCCCGACCAGCCCGTCGCCGTTCATCCCACGCGCGGTGATACGCCAGCGGGTTAACGAATCAGGCATCAGGAACGTGAAATACGCTTTGCCTTGTTTATCGGTTGTGAGTGACGGCATCCATGCCGCGGTATCCACCTCTTCACGCCGTGGACGTTCAAGCATTTTTACTCGCCGCTCGCTGCGGTTAGTTGCGCCAGGCGCAACCGGCTCGCTGGAGAGCGCCTGGTCGTAGCTGATAAACGACAGACTGGAGCTGGTACGCACATTGTTACGCCCCAGCGGATAGAAAAATTTGCCGATATTCGGCGCGATTTCTGGTTGCAGCGCGTAGATCATTTCATCGACCACGCCTACCGTTAGCTGCGCAGAAACAGGTTTACCTTTCAGCGACGAGGTTAATTCGACATTGACCAGTTCACCAGGCTGGTAATGGGTTTTGTCCGTTTTCACCCGGATATCCAGCTGGGGAACGGCAACTTTGATCCCGGCGTTCTGAAAACTGTACTGACCGTTACGGGTATACAGCACCGAAAAAGTGATGTTAGGCGCAAAGGAATTGCTCACTGGAACCCGGGCTTCATACTGGGTATCGTTTAAACGTTGTAGCGTTAGCCAGTTTGCCGGATGCGAAAGCAGCGACTGCTGTTCCACGCGATCGCGTTCCAGCGTCAATAATGCTTCATCAATTGGCTCCGGAAAGGTAATCAGCATCTTCGCGGTTTCGCCTGGCTGGTACAGCGTTTTATCCGCCACGATATCTACCGTACCAGTATGCGCCGTGCTGCCCTTACCGCTGACGGCATGACTTAACCCAGCGAGAATTAAGCCGTCTTTATCGCGTAATGTCAGATTGTAGTTGCCAGGTTTAGCGAAATTGACGGTAAAGGATTTGCCGCCTGACGGTAGCTCTCCGCTATGGCTCGTGCGGTCTTCGAGACGCAACCATTCATACGTAACAGGAACCTGTTTTGAAGATTCCAGCGCGGCATAACGGAACACAACCGACTCGCCGCTATTACTGTATTGTGCGGCGGTACTTAAAGAGTAATGCGCCAGGCCGCGTTCAATGAGGATCTCTTTGGTGGTGGTGACGCGATACGCCGCGCCGTCACTGGCGGAGACGGTTAACAAATAGCGGCTCGGTTTATCGGCGGCGGGGAGATTTAACGTCACATGACCGCTGGCGTCGGACACCGTTTCGCTGCCTTCCAGCGACACGGGGAAACGTCCGGCATAACGCAAATCGTTACCGACCATTGATAATTGCTGAGCGCGCAAACTTAACTGCACGCGGGCATTTTTTACCGGCTCGCCATCCGGGTAGAGCAGTTGCAGTTTGCCGCTGACCGCTTCGCCAGTTTTGAACTCTTTTTTGTCGAGAGCTAAACCAATCTCGAAATGTGGCTTGATGTAGTTTGCCACGCGAAAACTGCTGCTATAGACCTGATTGCGGTAAGCAAGACGTAACTCATAACCTCCGGCTACGGCATTTTCTGGCAGGCGGAAACTTCCCTGCCCGCCATTGCGCGCATCCAGCGTGACATTGACGGTTTGCAACAGACTGCCGTTGGCGTCCAGCACCGAAAGCTTCGCCGGGGCGCTGACGATGGGGGATGAATGCAACGGATCGTGGAACTCGCGGCCGATCACTTTAACATCGACACGATCGCCTGCGCGATATAGCGGGCGATCGGTAAAAATATACAAGCGGGTGTTGTAGATTTCGCTTTCGTAGAAGAAGTTCTCGGAGACAAAAACGCCGCCTTCAGCATCCTTACCCAGAATGTATGAACGTTCTGGCGATATATGTTGTAACTGCAAGGTACCGCTGTCATCGGTCACACCGCGGGTCATCACGCCAAGACCGTCAGTCCACAAGATCTCTGAGCCGGGCTTCGCTTCACCCTGTTTTTTACCCGCGGTCCACACCAGAAGCTCTTTGCCTGACACTTTGCTAAGCGCCACGGTATCGGAAACAAACACCACCGTCGTCGCCCGATACCCACCAACCATCGCCTCGACGAGGTACAGTCCCGGCTCTTGTTGGCCGAGAGGAATATAAATGTTACCCGGCTGCGGCGAGATGAAATTGCTGGATGCGCCTTCCAGTTTTACCCCTTGCTGCGGCTCGAACGGTTTAGCCTGCCATAGTGGATAACGGAACTGTTCCACCAGGGGATATTTTTTCAGCGGGGAAAACTGGTTGTTCTGTACATAACGGGAAGGTTTAATAATGGCATTGCCGAGCTGTAATTCGGGTAACGTCTGAGTCACATTCTGCCGTGACTGAGAAGAGAAAGTACGCTGCATCACGCGGCGAGATTTGCCGTACCAGTTATCCCACAGCCAGGTTAGCGTATTGTTCAGCCCGTCGCCCAGATATTGCGGTTGCACCACAATGCGATGCAGGTTTTTCTGCTGGCGCAAAAATGCCATCGGGTCAGGAATACGATACAGGCGAACGTCCACGCCGCCGTACTCTTCCATCTGATAGCGCCGATAATCACGCCCCGGCGCTTCCAGTCGCACTTTCGCCTCTTCACTGCTGCTAAAACTGCTGTCAGCAAGCAAAAAGAATGTTCCCCCGGCAGGCGGCGCATAGTTGCTGGAAGGAAGCGAATCATCAGCATTAGCAAGCCCTGTTCCCACAAGAGACAGGGACAAGCACGCTGCTATCGCGCCAGAAAATTTAAACGATAAATGCCAATGAAATTGGGATTGGAATCGTTGGGTATCCATCGGGTGTCCTTCCATGTAATAAGTTGTTGCAGACTGACTGCGCGCATTCCGTTGTCAGTTTTCGTGGCGCTTCCGGTGTGGTAGATGACGTAACGCCCCATCCAGACCATTAAGTGCTGGGCATCGCCCTGATCGAAAAAAATCATATCGCCAGGCAGCGCCTGGTTTATGTCCTGGCCAATAAACTGGCTGTTGTACTGAATCAAATTAATCGCGGTCACATAGGGGCCGGTTTTCCCGTTCCCCTGATTCCAGTTTTGCGCCAGTTGACGCTGTTCAGGTGTTAGCGTCATCTCTGGCGGCAAATACTGGCTAGATAAACCGTTACTTTTTAGCCATTTACTGTCGTGAACTTTCAGCGTCTCGTTCGCCGCAAATCGCACCAGGCCCGCACAATCCTGCTGATACCAGCGTGGACTTGGCCCCTGGCGGAGCTGTTCTTGTGCAATGCGTACAAACCAGGCGCGAAACAGCCCGGATTGTTCGACATTCAGCATTTCGCTATGGGCAACAACACAACACAGCCAGCAAATCAGCGCCAGCAGCCCGTGCCTCATAGCGGCTGCCAGGTTATGGGTAGCCACTGCCAGGCGGCACCGGGTTCCATCTGGGCCAGCTTCATGACATAACGCGGTTGTTGAGATAAAGCGTCCAGCTTCGGCATTAATAAAGTTTGTGCGGCGTTATAAAAAACCGGTTCGAGATTCTTCGGCAGACTGGTCAACGTTTCGTTACGCAGCAGTTTCGCTATTCCTTGTGGATTGATATAGAGCGGAACGATGCCATCAGTGGGTATTACATCCACCATTGCCGGGCGGGTTTTATTCAGTGTTTGCAGCGCGTTATTAACCAGCGTGTCATCGAGGGAGAAAAGCAGCGTTTTGTTTTGCATCGCCAGCGACACACGGAAAAAATAATCCGACATTAATTGATCGGGTTGCGCCGCCTGCGCTTTCGGATACTGGCCGTATCGGGAACTCACTTCGCGACGCCAGATTTGCGCTTCGCCCTGCTGAGTCTGGCTTACCGGCAAAACACCTTCTGGCGCTTTGCTTTCGTGCGCACCAATATTTTGCGTAAACAGTTTCCCTGGCAATTGCGCCTGTTCGGCAGTGCCATCAAACTGACCGACAAACAGCGGGGTTTGCAATTTTGAGTCTTCATACCAGCACAGCCCCGCGGCACCGTCTAACGCCCCATTCAGCTTGTCGTTTTCCTGGCTGATGTGCGAAAGCATCTCTTCGGCAATACCGTGTGAATACGGCACCGCCACACAGAAGCTGGCTCCGGCAGGCATACTGTTCCATACCGGCGTAAAATCGAAACTGGCATCTACGCTGGCGGATTCATCATTTAACGCCACAAAACTGTGCCAGCCGTCGTTACCCATTTCGAAGCGTACGCCAGCAAAAGAAGGCATTAACCGCTGGTAGCCAAACCCCAGCCACCTGGCGCTGACTACGATGCGCTGGCGTACTGGCGTTTTTTCGGCAGTACGCTCTTCCAGGCCAAAGCTTGCTTGCCAGCGTTTTTTGCCGCTCAACAAATCACCTGCGATCGCCGTGGCTTCGGTATCCTGCTGATCATCTTTAAACAACATATCCGTGCTGGAAAACACCAGCATCTTGTCCTGATAAGTCGCGAACATCAGGGCGTTATTGCCGTTATAGCGCAACTGATAAACAGGAACAGTTTCACTATTTATCTTGATGCTACTGATTTCCGTTTTGCTTAACTGGCTGTCGCTGGTAGCGGCAAACAACAATGGCTCCAGCAGTTTGCTTAAACCACTGCGCTGGATCAGCACCATATAATGTGAAAGATGGCCTTGTTTATCGTGCCACAGCGCTGCCTGCGCGGGCTGATCTAAGAGTGACGAAAAGAGCTTATCTTTCAGCGTGAGATCGTGTTCATAGACAATACGACGAATGCTGCCTTCAATGCCCAGACGATCGGCATGATTCTGATAATAGAAAACGAAATCTTCGCTCAGAACATCGTGGAGAAACGGAATGGTGAGGAGATCTTTGGGAAGCTGGCTCAGAGAGTCGCTGTCGAGAAAGAGGTCCGGCTCATTGAGATCGATTTGCAGATTGTTGTGCACCACCAGCGGCGACAACGTTTTTTCTGGCCCACTGCCAGCATATTGCAACGCCCAGACGCCAGCGGAAAGCAGTGCTATTGCGCCAAAACCTACAAGACCATAGAACCGCCAGCCTTTCGCCTTTTTTTCACCACTCATTGCCACATTCCTTGTGTATAGCCAGCCATTTTTTACGGGCACAGCCAAACTTTACCGTGCCCTAATACGACAAAAGCCCAGACTTTGCAGCCTGGACTTTTCAATTCAAACAAGGGAGATAGCTCCCTTTTGGCATGAAGAAGTAAAATTATTCTTCTTCTGGCTCGTCGTCAACGTCCACTTCCGGAGCGATTTCATCGTCCCCTTCCGCGGCACTGCCGTCGATGGTATCCAGATCTTCCTCGTCAACCGGTTCAGCAACACGTTGCAGACCCACTACGTTTTCATCTTCCGCAGTACGGATGAGGATCACGCCCTGGGTGTTACGGCCCACGATGCTGATTTCCGAAACGCGAGTACGTACCAGCGTACCGGCATCGGTGATCATCATGATCTGGTCGCAGTCATCTACCTGTACCGCGCCAACAACTAAACCGTTACGTTCGGTAACCTTGATGGAGATAACCCCTTTCGTCGCACGCGACTTGGTTGGGTATTCCGCCACTGCGGTACGTTTACCGTAACCGTTTTGCGTTGCGGTGAGGATTGCGCCATCGCCACGAGGCACGATCAGAGAGACGACTTTATCGCCTTCACCTAAGCGAATACCGCGAACACCGGTGGTGTTGCAGCCCATCGCACGGACAGAAGACTCTTTAAAGCGCACCACTTTACCTTCAGCGGAGAACAGCATTACTTCGTCTTCGCCGCTGGTCAGGTCAACGCCGATCAGCTCATCGCCGTCAACCAGTTTGATCGCCACTTTACCGGCGGTACGCAGACGGTTGAACTCGGTGAGGACAGTTTTCTTCACGGTACCGTTAGCGGTCGCCATGAAGACTTTCACGCCTTCTTCAAACTCGGTCACTGGCAGGATCGCAGTGATACGTTCGTCCTGCTCCAGCGGCAGCAGGTTGACGATCGGACGACCGCGCGCGCCACGAGTGGCTTCCGGCAACTGATAAACTTTCATCGAATAGACGCGACCACGGCTGGAGAAGCACAGAATATGGTCGTGAGTGTTCGCCACCAGCAGTCGGTCGATAAAGTCTTCTTCTTTAATACGTGCGGCAGATTTACCTTTCCCGCCACGACGCTGCGCTTCGTATTCAGAAAGCGGCTGATACTTAACGTAGCCCTGGTGAGAGAGCGTCACTACCACATCTTCCTGAGTGATCAGATCTTCCAGGTTGATGTCTGCGCTGTTGGCGGTGATTTCAGTACGACGTTTGTCACCGAACTGTTCACGAACCAGCTCCAGCTCTTCACGGATCACTTCCATCAAACGATCGGCGCTACCAAGAATACGCAACAGTTCCGCGATCTGATCCAGCAGCTCTTTGTATTCGTCGAGCAGTTTTTCGTGCTCAAGGCCGGTCAGTTTCTGCAAACGCAGATCCAGAATCGCCTGAGCTTGCTGTTCGGTCAGGTAGTACAGACCATCACGCACGCCGAACTCTGGCTCCAGCCATTCCGGACGCGCAGCATCGTCGCCAGCACGTTCGAGCATCGCGGCAACGTTGCCCAGCTGCCACGGATTAGCAACCAGCGCAGTTTTCGCTTCTGCAGGCGTCGGCGCATGACGGATCAGTTCGATGATCGGGTCGATGTTCGCCAGCGCCACGGCTAATGCTTCAAGGATATGAGCACGATCGCGAGCTTTACGCAGTTCGAAAATAGTACGACGGGTCACCACTTCACGGCGGTGACGAACAAACGCCGCGATGATGTCTTTCAGGTTCATGATCTTCGGCTGACCATGGTGCAATGCCACCATGTTGATACCGAAAGAAACCTGCAACTGGGTCTGGGAGTAGAGGTTGTTGAGCACAACTTCACCGACCGCATCGCGTTTCACTTCAATCACGATGCGCATACCGTCTTTGTCAGACTCGTCACGCAGCGCGCTGATGCCTTCCACGCGTTTTTCTTTTACCAGTTCCGCAATCTTCTCGATCAGGCGCGCTTTGTTTACCTGATACGGAATTTCGTGGACGATAATGGTTTCACGACCGGTTTTGGCGTCAACTTCCACTTCTGCGCGAGCGCGGATATACACCTTGCCGCGACCGGTACGGTAAGCTTCTTCAATACCGCGACGACCGTTAATGATTGCCGCCGTCGGGAAGTCCGGCCCCGGGATGTGTTCCATCAGCCCTTCAATGCTGATGTCTTCATCATCGATATACGCCAGACAACCGTTGATGACTTCCGTCAGGTTGTGCGGCGGGATGTTGGTTGCCATACCTACGGCGATACCGGAAGAACCGTTCACCAGCAGGTTAGGAATTTTGGTTGGCATGACGTCGGGAATTTTTTCCGTGCCGTCATAGTTATCAACGAAATCGACCGTCTCTTTTTCGAGATCGGCCATCAGTTCATGGGCAATTTTCGCCAGACGGATTTCCGTATAACGCATTGCCGCCGCAGAGTCGCCGTCGATGGAACCGAAGTTACCCTGACCGTCTACCAGCATGTAACGCAGCGAGAATGGCTGCGCCATACGGACGATCGTGTCATAAACCGCCGAGTCACCATGGGGATGGTATTTACCGATTACGTCACCAACGACACGGGCAGATTTTTTATAGGCTTTGTTCCAGTCATTGCCTAGTACGTTCATGGCGTAAAGTACGCGACGGTGTACCGGCTTCAGGCCATCTCGGACATCTGGCAGCGCACGGCCAACAATGACCGACATCGCATAATCCAGATAGGAGCTCTTCAGCTCTTCCTCAATGTTGACCGGTGTAATTTCTCTCGCAAGGTCGCTCATCTAACCGCTATCCCTCTACTGTATCCCGGATTCAAAGGTCGCAAATTATAACACAGCCGCGCAGTTTGAGGTAAACCTATACGCTTTATTCACATCCAATGCCTGATATACTCGTTTGTCTTGCCAATTACGGAGTAGAAGTGCCAATGAATGCCGAAAAATCGCCGGAAAACCATAACGTAGACCACGAAGAGATCGCTAAATTTGAAGCCGTCGCCTCCCGCTGGTGGGATCTTGAAGGTGAGTTCAAACCGTTGCACCGCATTAACCCGCTGCGTCTGGGCTATATTGCCGAGCGTGCTGGCGGTTTATTTGGCAAAAAGGTGCTCGATGTCGGTTGTGGCGGCGGCATTCTGGCCGAGAGTATGGCGCGCGAAGGCGCGACGGTGACCGGTCTGGATATGGGCTTTGAGCCATTGCAGGTGGCAAAACTGCACGCGCTGGAAAGCGGCATTCAGGTGGATTATGTGCAGGAAACCGTGGAAGAGCACGCGGCAAAACATGCCGGGCAGTATGATGTGGTGACCTGCATGGAGATGCTGGAGCACGTCCCCGATCCGCAGTCAGTGGTCAGAGCCTGTGCGCAACTGGTGAAACCAGGCGGCGATGTCTTTTTCTCGACACTTAACCGCAACGGCAAGTCATGGCTGATGGCGGTGGTTGGTGCGGAATATATTTTGCGCATGGTGCCCAAAGGCACGCATGATGTGAAGAAGTTTATTAAACCGGCAGAATTGCTGGGCTGGGTGGATCAGACCAGTTTAAAAGAGCGGCATATCACTGGGCTGCATTACAACCCGATCACTAATACTTTTAAACTCGGCCCCGGCGTGGATGTGAACTATATGCTGCACACGCAGAATAAGTGAGGTTGATGTTTGGCCGCGCCAATGCCTGATGCGACGCTTGCCGCGTCTTATCAGGCCTACAAATGCTCCCCGTAGGCCGGATAAGGCGTTTACGCCGCATCCGGCAACCGTGCCGACTAGACAGTGATTACCATTTCACCGTCATCGACAAAAACCCTGCCGTCTGGGCAAAATCATCACTCCCTTTCTGCCACGCCACGCTGCCGCGCAGGGACACTCGCTGACTGATATTGCCCGTGACTCCCACTTTTATTTCACCCCGTTGCTTCACCGCATCGTCACTGATAGTGCTGCCATCCTCTTCAATTTCCGTCGAATGGGGATCGTGATAATAATTCAGATCTAATGTTGGTATGACATGAACAGCGGTACGCCATTCGCTGTGTAAACCCAGCCGCGTCTGAATATCATCACCCTGCGATTGTGACACGCGCGCACGGTTAGCGGCGGTAAAATCATCCTGCTGCACGCCCTGATAAATCACCTGCGCCTGCGGTTCAATCACCACACCACGCCCCGGTAACCACTGATACCCCGCCTCCAGCGAGGCGATAATCCCCGACGAGTGGTAATGATCTGTGCCATCTTCTTGTTCGGAAACATCATTGCTAAACCACGCGTATTGCAGCCAGCTATCCAGCCAGGCCCCTTGCTTCTGATTACCGTGCTGAAACCAGCTTGATGTCAGCCCAACGGCATAACCGTGGTTCTGGTTATCGGCGCAAGTTCCGGTCATATTCGAGCGGCTGTCGCCCTGGTTATCGCTGTAGCCACCAACAATCCCAAGCATCCACTCGCCATCCGTGCCCCAGCGCCCGCTAAACAGATCGCCGCTAAGTTGCACCGTAGAAGTGTCTTCATGTTGAGCCAGTTGCCCCGCTGCTGTGTAATGATAATCTCCGCCGATAACACGTAAATTCAGCGTCTGACCATCGCCACCTGCGTGATCGCGTCGCTCCATCATAAACGCCTGATTTGCCGCCCGCAGGTTATTGAGATAACCGCCAACTTTGGCATTCAACACCGGCTGGTAAGCAGGCGTAGGTTCCGGGTCGGGTGTTGGATCAGGATCCGGCGTGGGATCAGGATCGGGAGTCGGGTCTGGATCAGGTGGCGATGGCGGCGTTACTTCTTGCGATCGCAGATACCAGTCGTTGTTATCTTCCACCAGCGTGTAGTCATACGCTCCCATATTGACGTAGCCGCTGCCTGCCAGACTGAACTGCGCATTGTTTTGAAACTGCGTGGGATCAGCTGCGAAATCAACCACTTTAATGCCTGTCGATGTCGGCTCACCAATCCCTGTAATGGAGTTAACCACCACAGTTGTGTTGCCAGCAGTATTACCGTTCATCACCAATTGATCGCTTACCGAGTCATCGCCGTTTAATTCGCTATCGAGCAGTAGCGTACCGCCGCCGGTATAATCCCCGTTTACCGTCAGCGTATCGCCAGCGACGCCATTTTGCAGGCTAACCGCACCGGACGTATTGGTCAGATTGCCATTAACCGTCACGTTGGAAAGATAAGTCAGGCTGTCAGTTTCAAGGTTGGTATTAAGCTCACCTGTCAACGTCACACCATCGGTGGCATTCACCAGCGTCCCATCGCCGTTAAATAGTGAGGCATTAAGGGCGACGGAAGTATCCTGCCCGGTCAGGCGCAAAACCGTACCATCGCTGATGTCGATAGTGCCGCTGGAAATAGCATCAATTGACTGAATATCCTGATCCGCGCCAGTAACGAACGTTGCCCCATCACCAACCCACAGTGACGAAGCATAAGGAAGGATATCAGCAACATCACCTTTCAGGGTGCCTTCTTCGACACGTACCGCCGACTGCGTTGTACCGCTGGCGGTCAGCTCCAGTGTACCAGCCCCCGTTTTAGTCAATGTGCTACCCTCATCCTGATGCTGCCCGCTGCTGTCAGCCATCAGTGCGCCCCACTGCGTGTCTACCCCCGCATCAACTGCCACTTCACCGTCGGCGCGCATTTCAATATCACGTCCGTGGCCTGCCGCATCTGAACGCGTGTCAACGTCGGAGGTAATCTCCATCACGCTTTCTTGTTGCTTATCGGTAAAGATAACCTGGCGGTTATAGTGGGTATCTCCAAGCTGCGAGTTGTCGCTCACCATCAGCGTACCGGAGGCGATTTGTGTTGTGCCCAAATAACTATTATTGTTTGCCAGACTTACCTGCCCGTCGCTCGCATCGACCACCACGTAGACGCCATCTTTCCCGTCGCCGCCGATATGCAAATTGTCGCCACCTGCAAGATCTACCACATCCTGACTGCCGATAACCGTTCCGCTGCTGCCACTGACTTCAAGGCCATCGTTGTATGATGTGCCGCTCTGCCAGGTGGAGAAATCAGAGAGATCGAGCACACCGCCGTTTAACACGATCGACTGCGGATCGTCCTGGAGAGCGGTAAGATCTGCCGCGTCGCCTTCCAGCGAAAGCACCGCACCATCATCAACGACTATATCGCCGGTTAGCGCCATCGACTGCGCCCCTGCCAGCACGTAGCTGCCGTTTTGCGCAATGGTGAGCTGACCAGCACCTTCGATGATGCCAGCAAAACTGCCCTGATTAACAGTAACGTTGCCACCAGCATCGATATTTAAAGTGCCATTCTGAAAGCCCGTCAATGCGTGCACAAAAGTTTGTTGGGTCGAGCCAACGTTTAGCTCAGCCTGATTCTGATACTGATCAATACTCCCTATCGTCAGACCGTAGCAGTCTTGCGGATCGTCCTGGCAATGCGTATCGCCGACATTCATCAGGGAGTTGCTGCGGCCCAGGGTAACTTCACCGTTTTCAATCTGCATCTCACCAATAAAGTCATTGTTATCTGCATTAAGTACCAGATCGCCGGAACCTGTTTTGGTGATTAACCCGGTACCAGCAATAGAGTCAACAGCTCCGTCATTCTCTGTATTGCCAATAACCAGCGTTTTTCCGTCGGCAATATCAAAGGTAACTTCACTTAAGCCGAGATACATAAAGCCACCCGCCGCAGAGGAAGGACCATCTCCATAGCCTGCTGCGCTATTGTTCTCATCGACTAACACGCCTCCGTTCTGGCTGTAGCTGTCATCAACAGAAATATCAATAAGATAGGGAGCCGTCACGCTATTGGTATATATCGCCCCGCCATAACCTTCGGCAGTGTTATTTGTAAAGGCAGTGTTATTTACTATCGTATAACCTGAAGGATGCTTGCTGTCGCTATTATTATCGGTAACATCGATTGCCCCGCCATCGCCATCACTGTAACTTGTTGATGTATATGCCTGGTTGTTATCAAAAATAACATCACTTAAATAAACGTCATTATTAATGGTATAAATTGCGCCACCTTTGCCATCATTAGCGATGTTATTGCGAAACATGGCGTTAGTGACACGTAAATCGACGGCACCAGTATCGTTAGTACCAGAAGAATAGATTGCGCCACCATAGCCGCCTGCGACGTTACCGGAAAAAATAACATCAGTAAGATTCAGCGTTGAGTTTTCTTTAGCAAATATGGCCCCGCCGTTATTATATTCTCCTGTAACGGTGTTATTGGCAAACAGAGTCATTCCAGTTTCATTTTCTGGTAATAGTGAAAATTCCGCTCCTTGTTGCAAAAATACGGCCCCACCGCTGGCGTTATTGGTCATATCCGAAAAAACCAGCCATTGCCCATCAGCGATACTCCAGTCCTGCGTAATGCCTGAAAGGCTTTGCCTGCTGGCCTGACAACTCGCTTTGACATCATATCCCTGGCATGAATCAGTGACCGCCGCGACACCGTTAGCAGAGAAAAGAGATGCAATCATTGACGGGAGTAAAGATAAATACTCCTTGCGTAGAAAGATAATCCGCATATTAATCTAACCATCATTTTCTATAAGACGGCGTATTTAATCGCATTATACGATATGGAATATCTTTCTTTTGTAAATTGTTCAACCCGGTGCAATGGCTATTTTGTTATTATTTGATGAATAATATCAGTGCGTCATAATTCAAGTTAATAACCTTCAGGGATATCAGTTATATTTAAACTAAATTAAAGTCATGAATAATTTTCTTATAATATAAGGTAAATTAACAAAATGGCTTAGCATTTAACAATAACCGAATAGAAAACAACCATTTCGCCATCAACAATCTCTTACATTCGCTTATATATTGACCACAACTGATACATCAGATTATGTGATGACTCGTGCTTAGATCAATTTTTGCAATCATTAGCAAAAAGATTAATAAACCATCTATATCAATTTATCTAACCTATTATGCCGTTCAAGAAATCGCCGAACAGTTATTTTTAACAAATTTTTCTCTTCCCATTGACTTTCCCGGACACCTTGTCTGACCTAAGGTGCGCGAAAGCCACTTTTTCCTTCCTGAGTTATCCACAAAGTTATGCACTTGCAAGAGGGTCATTTTCACACTATCTTGCAGTGAATCCCAAACATACCCCCTATATATAGTGTTCTAAGCAGCTTCCCGTACTACAGGTAGTCTGCATGAAACTATTGCGGAAAGAATTCCAAAAACAGGTACGACATACATGAATCAGAATCTGCTGGTGACAAAGCGCGACGGTAGCACAGAGCGCATCAATCTCGACAAAATCCATCGCGTTCTGGATTGGGCGGCAGAAGGACTGCATAACGTTTCGATTTCCCAGGTCGAGCTGCGCTCCCACATTCAGTTTTATGACGGTATCAAGACCTCTGACATCCACGAAACCATTATCAAGGCTGCCGCAGACCTGATCTCCCGTGATGCGCCGGATTATCAGTATCTCGCCGCGCGCCTGGCGATCTTCCACCTGCGTAAAAAAGCCTACGGCCAGTTTGAGCCGCCTGCGCTGTACGACCACGTGGTGAAAATGGTCGAGATGGGCAAATACGATAATCATCTGCTGGAAGACTACACGGAAGAAGAGTTCAAGCAGATGGACACCTTTATCGATCACGACCGTGATATGACCTTCTCTTATGCTGCCGTTAAGCAGCTGGAAGGCAAATATCTGGTACAGAACCGCGTGACCGGCGAAATCTATGAGAGCGCCCAGTTCCTTTATATTCTAGTTGCCGCGTGCTTGTTCTCGAACTACCCGCGTGAAACGCGCCTGCAATATGTGAAGCGTTTTTACGACGCGGTTTCCACATTTAAAATTTCGCTGCCGACGCCAATCATGTCCGGCGTGCGTACCCCGACTCGTCAGTTCAGCTCCTGCGTACTGATCGAGTGCGGTGACAGCCTGGATTCCATCAACGCCACCTCCAGCGCGATTGTTAAATACGTTTCCCAGCGTGCCGGGATCGGCATCAACGCCGGGCGTATTCGTGCGCTGGGTAGCCCGATTCGCGGTGGTGAAGCGTTCCATACCGGCTGCATTCCGTTCTACAAACATTTCCAGACAGCGGTGAAATCCTGCTCTCAGGGCGGTGTGCGCGGCGGTGCGGCAACGCTGTTCTACCCGATGTGGCATCTGGAAGTGGAAAGCCTGCTGGTGTTGAAAAACAACCGTGGTGTGGAAGGCAACCGCGTGCGTCATATGGACTACGGGGTACAAATCAACAAACTGATGTATACCCGTCTGCTGAAAGGTGAAGATATCACCCTGTTCAGCCCGTCCGACGTACCGGGGCTGTACGACGCGTTCTTCGCCGATCAGGAAGAGTTTGAACGTCTGTATACCAAATATGAGAAAGACGACAGCATCCGCAAGCAGCGTGTGAAAGCCGTTGAGCTGTTCTCGCTGATGATGCAGGAACGTGCGTCTACCGGTCGTATCTATATTCAGAACGTTGACCACTGCAATACCCATAGCCCGTTTGATCCGGCCATCGCGCCAGTGCGTCAGTCTAACCTGTGCCTGGAGATAGCCCTGCCGACCAAACCGCTGAACGACGTCAACGACGAGAACGGTGAAATCGCGCTGTGTACGCTGTCTGCTTTCAACCTGGGCGCAATTAATAACCTGGATGAACTGGAAGAGCTGGCAATTCTGGCGGTTCGTGCACTTGACGCGCTGCTGGATTATCAGGATTACCCGATCCCGGCCGCCAAACGTGGAGCGATGGGTCGTCGTACGCTGGGTATTGGTGTGATCAACTTCGCTTACTACCTGGCGAAGCACGGTAAACGCTACTCCGACGGCAGCGCCAACAACCTGACGCATAAAACCTTCGAAGCCATTCAGTATTACCTGCTGAAAGCCTCTAATGAGCTGGCGAAAGAGCAAGGCGCGTGCCCGTGGTTTAACGAAACCACTTACGCGAAAGGGATCCTGCCGATCGATACCTATAAGAAAGATCTGGATACCATCGCTAATGAGCCGCTGCATTACGACTGGGAAGCTCTGCGTGAGTCAATCAAAACGCACGGTCTGCGTAACTCCACGCTTTCTGCTCTGATGCCGTCCGAGACTTCTTCGCAGATCTCTAACGCCACTAACGGTATTGAACCGCCGCGCGGTTACGTCAGCATCAAAGCGTCGAAAGACGGTATTTTGCGCCAGGTGGTGCCGGACTACGAGCACCTGCACGACGCCTATGAGCTGCTGTGGGAAATGCCGGGTAACGATGGTTATCTGCAACTGGTGGGTATCATGCAGAAATTTATCGATCAGTCGATCTCTGCCAACACCAACTACGATCCGTCACGCTTCCCGTCAGGAAAAGTGCCGATGCAGCAGTTGCTGAAAGACCTGCTCACCGCCTACAAATTCGGGGTCAAAACACTGTATTATCAGAACACCCGTGACGGCGCTGAAGACGCACAAGACGATCTGGTGCCGTCAATCCAGGACGATGGCTGCGAAAGCGGCGCATGTAAGATCTGATATTGAGATGCCGGATGCGGCGTAAACGCCTTATCCGGCCTACGGCTCGGTTTGTAGGCCTGATAAGACGCGCCAGCGTCGCATCAGGCTCCGGGTGCCGGATGCAGCGTGAACGCCTTATCCGGCCTACGGCTCGGATTTGTAGGCCTGATAAGACGCGCCAGCGTCGCATCAGGCACAGGATGCGGCGTAAAATGCCTTATCCGGCATTAAACTCCCAACAGGACACACTCATGGCATATACCACCTTTTCACAGACGAAAAATGATCAGCTCAAAGAACCGATGTTCTTTGGTCAGCCGGTCAACGTGGCTCGCTACGATCAGCAAAAATATGACATCTTCGAAAAGCTGATCGAAAAGCAGCTCTCTTTCTTCTGGCGTCCGGAAGAAGTTGACGTCTCCCGCGACCGTATAGATTACCAGGCGCTGCCGGAGCACGAAAAACACATCTTTATCAGCAACCTGAAATATCAGACGCTGCTGGATTCCATTCAGGGTCGTAGCCCGAACGTGGCGCTATTGCCGCTTATTTCTATTCCGGAACTGGAAACCTGGGTCGAAACCTGGGCGTTCTCAGAAACGATTCATTCCCGTTCCTATACTCATATCATTCGTAATATCGTTAACGATCCGTCTGTTGTGTTTGACGATATCGTCACCAACGAGCAGATCCAGAAACGTGCGGAAGGGATCTCCAGCTATTACGATGAGCTGATCGAAATGACCAGCTACTGGCATCTGCTGGGCGAAGGTACCCACACCGTTAACGGTAAAACTGTGACCGTTAGTCTGCGCGAGCTGAAGAAAAAACTGTATCTCTGCCTGATGAGCGTTAACGCGCTGGAAGCGATTCGTTTCTACGTCAGCTTTGCTTGTTCCTTCGCATTTGCAGAACGCGAATTGATGGAAGGCAACGCCAAAATTATTCGCCTGATTGCCCGCGACGAAGCCCTGCACCTGACCGGCACCCAGCATATGCTGAATCTGCTGCGCAGCGGCGCGGACGATCCTGAGATGGCGGAAATTGCCGAAGAGTGTAAGCAGGAGTGCTATGACCTGTTTGTTCAGGCAGCTCAACAGGAGAAAGACTGGGCGGATTATCTGTTCCGCGACGGTTCGATGATTGGTCTGAATAAAGACATTCTCTGCCAGTACGTTGAATACATCACCAATATCCGTATGCAGGCAGTCGGTTTGGATCTGCCGTTCCAGACGCGCTCCAACCCGATCCCGTGGATCAACACTTGGCTGGTGTCTGATAACGTGCAGGTTGCTCCGCAGGAAGTGGAAGTCAGTTCTTATCTGGTCGGGCAGATTGACTCGGAAGTGGACACCGACGATTTGAGTAACTTCCAGCTCTGATGGCCCGCGTTACCCTGCGCATCACTGGCACACAACTGCTGTGCCAGGATGAACACCCTTCTCTTCTGGCAGCGCTGGAATCCCACAATGTGGCGGTTGAGTACCAGTGTCGCGAAGGTTACTGCGGCTCCTGTCGCACACGCCTGGTTGCAGGTCAGGTTGACTGGATTGCCGAACCGTTAGCCTTTATTCAGCCGGGGGAAATTTTGCCCTGTTGTTGCCGGGCAAAAGGCGATATTGAAATCGAGTTGTGATCGGGTACTAGCGCCAGATACGACGCTTATGCGTCTTATCTGGCCTACAACGATTACATGGCGTAGTAATACGCTTTCACCTGCTCCCAGTCCGCTTTGGGGATTGGCTCCAGATATTTTTCCAGCTGGCGGAAGTCATGATTAATCGCTTTATCGCGACGCAAGCGGCGACGACTTTTCTCCAGGTCAAGAAAACCAGCTTCTGCCTTACCTTCTGTTTTCACATAGATATGGCGAACATAACAACAGCCATGCTGACGATTAATGCTATGCATTTTCTTAAACGCCAGCGCCACTGCTTTCAACATGGCTTGCCGTACTTCGTCAGAATAAGGCGATACTGCATGCTGGGCATACCAGTCAGCAATGCTGATGAACCCCGCCATATCTTCAGTCACCAGCAACGCACGCCATTCACCCTCAATTTTCACCGCTTCACCAAAAACGATCTTCGGCACGATGACACCGGCCCGCTCCAGTTCTTTAATTACCGCAACCTCACGGACAATCGTCGGTCGGCCGAACGGATAACGTACGGAATGAAACAGATGATGCGTCATGCGCTTTACATACAGCTTTTTGCCGTTGCGCTCGACGCATTGCACCCCGCTCATACCATTACGGCGATAGTTAGGCTCTTCAACCCAGTCGCCCTCTGTTGCCCACCAGTGATTAAATTCGTCGTACTTTGCTGAAACTGCCATACCCTATCGCCTGTCGTTTTTATTAACGACAATGACTATAGGTGGTTACCTGAGGAAAATCTTAATGAAACGTGTCGTATTAATGAATTTCTTTTGCCACTACTAGCTTGACACCGCTTTTACCCTTCATTTGCAGCGCATAGATTCCACCAGCCACTACCACTAATAGTGCGCCCAGCAGATAAAATGTGAATTTAATCAGGCGGATACAGCGATGAATTTTATTCGACAGGGATTAGGCATCGCCTTACAACCAGAGTTAACGCTGAAACGCATTGCAGGTGAATTGTGTTCCGTTCCTCTCGAACCAACTTTCTATCGACAGATTTCGTTGCTGGCTAAAGAAAAGCCGGTAGAAGGCAGTCCACTGTTTTTACTACAAATGTGCATGGAACAATTAGTGGCGATTGGAAAAATTTGATATGAGACAGGATGGCGCATGAACGCCATCCTGCAGTAACATTACTCTTTATTAAGAAATTTTACTGCCTTATCAGGGAAATCAGTAAACAACCCATTTACACCCGCTTTGTTATACAGAGCATCATATAACTGATTCACATCAGTTGTGTATTCAGGCAGTTTATCTGACCGCACGGTATAAGGATGCACTACCAGCTTGTTCTGCTGAGCATCTTGCACCATGCCAGTGAGTTTGATATTACCCGGCTGCGATGTCTCCTCAATCAACATATGGTAATCCGGACCAATACCATCTGCATATTCCGCCACCTGTTTCATGGCACCCGGCTTAAACATCCAGTCGTAGTTGTAATTAACCCAGCTTCCGTCCGGCTGTTTCTGCTGCGTTTCATTCCAGTCGGTATAGGCAATCAGCTGTACCAAATTGAGCTCCATGCCCATTTTGGGTTCCAGCTCATTCTTAATACGCTTCAGCTCATCAGCATCAAAACATTGCAAATAAACTTTATCGTCCTTACCGGTGTAACCATATTTCTTCAGCACTTCCAGCGTTTTTGCCGCAATATCCTTCCCTTCCTGATGATGGAACCACGGCGCTTTGATTTCTGGATAGATACCGATATTTTTCCCGGTAGAGTGATTTAACCCCTGAACAAATTCAATCTCTTCTTCAAAGGTGTGCACCCGGAAGTCGGACTTACCCATTGGGAAACGCCCCGGATAAGTCTGTACTTTTTTACCGTTTTCAATATCGAAACCTTCGGTAAATTTCAGCGACTTAATTTCATCCAGCGTGAAATCTATCGCGTAGTAACGACCGTCTTTGCGCGCCCGATCCGGGAAACGATCGGCAACATCAGTAACACGATCGAGATAATGGTCATGCAGAACAACCAGATGGTCGTCTTTGGTCATCACCAAATCCTGTTCCAGATAATCCGCTCCCTGCGCATACGCCATCGCTTTTGCTGGCAGCGTATGCTCCGGCAAATATCCACTGGCACCGCGATGGGCGATGACTATTTTTTCGTTGCTGTCCGCCGCCATTGCACTGCTTCCCATGACTATAGTGCTCATCATGATCGCCATGCTAAGGTTTTTCAGCTTCAATTTCATGCCATTAGCCTCCGTTGCGTTCTTGCAGTAATTGTTCATGGCGACGTTTTTCGCCAATCATCACAACAATCAACAAGATAACCGCCAGAATGCTGCCGCCAATCATTACCATAAAGCCGCCATCCCAGCCGAAGAAGTCCACGGTGTAGCCAACAATCGCGCTCGCCGCCACCGAACCGCCCAGGTAACCAAACAGCCCGGTAAAGCCCGCTGCCGTACCTGCCGCTTTTTTCGGTGCCAGTTCCAGCGCATGCAGACCGATCAGCATCACAGGACCGTAGATCAGGAAGCCGATAACAATCATACAAATCATATCGACGGTTGGGTTACCTGCCGGGTTCATCCAGTAAACGATAGTCGCGATGGTCACCAGTGTCATAAAGAAAACGCCGGTTGCCCCACGGTTGCCACGGAAGACTTTATCCGACATCCAGCCGCACAGCAGAGTGCCCGGAATACCTGCATATTCATAAAGGAAGTAGGCCCAGGAGGATTTATCTAGCGCGAAATGCTTAACCTCTTTCAGATAAGTCGGTGACCAGTCGAGGATGCCGTAACGCAGCAGATAAACGAACACGTTGGCGATGGCGATATACCACAGCAGTTTGTTCGGCAGTACGTACTGCATGAAGATTTGCTTCGCCGTCAGCTCCTGTTCCGCTTTTTCGTTATAGTCGTCCGGATAATCATTTTTGTACTCTTCGATCGGCGGCAAGCCACAGGATTGCGGGGTATCGCGCATCATCGCAAAGGCGAATAATGCCACCAGAATGGCGCAGAAAGCAGGCATATAGAGCGCCGCATGCCAGTCATTGAACCAGGCCATCCCCAGCAGGAACAGCAGCGGCGGAATACCACCACCGACGTTGTGCGCACAGTTCCACACTGACACAATGCCGCCACGTTCTTTCTGCGACCACCAGTGCACCATAGTACGACCACACGGCGGCCACCCCATCCCCTGGAACCAACCGCAGAGGAACAACAGTACAAACATCACCGCAATGCTCGACGTCGCCCATGGCACAAAGCCCATAAACAACATCACTGCCGCCGCCAGAATCAAACCTGCGGGCAGGAAAACGCGCGGATTCGAGCGATCCGATACCGAACCCATGATGAATTTCGAAAATCCATAAGCAATCGAGATCCCCGAAAGGGCAAAACCTAAATCACCGCGTGAGAATCCCTGCTCAACCAGATAAGGCATAGCAAGCGCAAAGTTCTTACGAACCAAATAGTAAGCCGCATAGCCAAAGAATATCCCCAGGAAAATTTGCCAGCGCAATCGACGATAAGTCGGATCGATCTCCGCGGCAGGTAAGCGCGCTTTGTGTGGCGCTGGTTTAAAAATACTCAACATTGATAGCCTCCGTGGCCCGTGGTCTTATTTATGATTAACAGCCTGATTCAGTGAGAGAACCTGCCGTTTCTTGAGTTGCCGCGATGTTAAGAAAACATTCATAAATTAAATGTGAATTGCCGCACACATTATTAAATAAGATTTACAAAATGTTCAAAATGACGCATGAAATCACGTTTCACTTTCGAATTATGAGCGAATATGCGCGAAATCAAACAATTCATGTTTTTACTATGGCTAAATGGTAAAAAACGAACTTCAGAGGGATAACAATGAAAACTCGCGACTCGCAATCAAGTGACGTGATTATCATTGGCGGCGGCGCAACGGGAGCCGGGATTGCCCGCGACTGTGCCCTGCGCGGGCTGCGCGTGATTTTGGTTGAGCGCCACGACATCGCAACCGGTGCCACCGGGCGTAACCACGGCCTGCTGCACAGCGGTGCGCGCTATGCGGTAACCGATGCGGAATCGGCCCGCGAATGCATTAGTGAAAACCAGATCCTGAAACGCATTGCACGTCACTGCGTTGAACCAACCAACGGCCTGTTTATCACCCTGCCGGAAGATGACCTCTCCTTCCAGGCCACTTTTATTCGCGCCTGCGAAGAAGCAGGGATCAGCGCAGAAGCTATAGACCCGCAGCAAGCGCGCATTATCGAACCTGCCGTTAACCCGGCACTGATTGGCGCGGTGAAAGTTCCGGATGGCACCGTTGATCCATTTCGTCTGACCGCAGCAAACATGCTGGATGCCAAAGAACACGGTGCCGTTATCCTTACCGCTCATGAAGTCACGGGGCTGATTCGTGAAGGCGCGACGGTGTGCGGTGTTCGTGTACGTAACCATCTCACCGGCGAAACTCAGGCCCTTCATGCACCTGTCGTGGTTAATGCCGCTGGGATCTGGGGGCAACACATTGCCGAATATGCCGATCTGCGCATTCGCATGTTCCCGGCGAAAGGATCGCTGCTGATCATGGATCACCGCATTAACCAGCATGTGATCAACCGCTGCCGTAAACCTTCCGACGCCGATATTCTGGTGCCTGGCGATACCATTTCGCTGATTGGTACCACCTCTTTACGTATTGATTACAACGAGATTGACGATAATCGAGTGACGGCAGAAGAGGTTGATATTCTGCTGCGTGAAGGGGAAAAACTGGCCCCCGTGATGGCGAAAACGCGCATTTTGCGGGCCTATTCTGGCGTGCGCCCGCTGGTTGCCAGCGATGACGACCCGAGCGGACGTAACGTCAGCCGTGGCATCGTGCTGCTCGACCATGCTGAACGCGATGGTCTGGACGGATTTATCACCATCACCGGTGGCAAACTGATGACCTATCGGCTGATGGCTGAATGGGCTACCGACGCGGTATGCCGCAAACTGGGCAACACGCGCCCCTGTACGACTGCCGATCTGGCACTGCCTGGTTCACAAGAACCCGCTGAAGTTACCTTGCGTAAAGTCATCTCCCTGCCTGCCCCGCTGCGCGGTTCTGCGGTTTATCGTCATGGCGATCGCACGCCTGCCTGGCTGAGCGAAGGCCGTCTGCACCGTAGCCTGGTATGTGAGTGCGAAGCGGTAACTGCGGGTGAAGTGCAGTACGCGGTAGAAAATTTAAACGTTAATAGCCTGCTGGATTTACGCCGTCGTACCCGTGTGGGGATGGGCACCTGCCAGGGCGAACTCTGCGCCTGCCGCGCTGCCGGACTGCTGCAACGTTTTAACGTCACGACGTCCGCGCAATCTATCGAGCAACTTTCCACCTTCCTTAACGAACGCTGGAAAGGCGTGCAACCCATCGCCTGGGGAGATGCACTGCGCGAAAGCGAATTTACCCGCTGGGTTTATCAGGGATTGTGTGGTCTGGAGAAGGAGCAGAAAGATGCGCTTTGATACTGTCATTATGGGCGGCGGCCTCGCCGGATTACTCTGTGGCCTGCAACTGCAAAAACACGGCCTGCGCTGTGCCATTGTCACTCGTGGTCAAAGCGCACTGCATTTCTCATCCGGATCGCTGGATTTGCTGAGCCATCTGCCAGATGGTCAACCGGTGACAGACATTCACAGTGGACTGGAATCTTTGCGTCAGCAGGCACCAGCCCATCCTTACAGTCTTCTCGAGCCACAACGCGTGCTCGATCTCGCTTGCCAGGCGCAGGCATTAATCGCTGAAAGCGGTGCGCAATTGCAGGGCAGCGTAGAACTTGCTCACCAGCGGGTTACGCCGCTCGGCACTCTGCGCTCTACCTGGCTAAGTTCGCCAGAAGTCCCCGTCTGGCCGCTGCCCGCGAAGAAAATATGTGTAGTGGGAATTAGCGGCCTGATGGATTTTCAGGCGCACCTTGCGGCAGCTTCGTTGCGTGAACTCGGCCTTGCCGTTGAAACCGCAGAAATAGAGCTGCCGGAACTGGATGTGCTGCGCAATAACGCCACCGAATTTCGCGCGGTGAATATCGCCCGTTTCCTTGATAATGAAGAAAACTGGCCGCTGTTACTTGATGCGCTTATTCCTGTCGCCAATACCTGCGAAATGATCCTGATGCCCGCCTGCTTCGGTCTGGCCGATGACAAACTGTGGCGTTGGTTGAATGAAAAACTACCTTGTTCACTGATGCTTTTGCCAACGCTGCCGCCTTCCGTGCTGGGCATTCGTCTGCAAAACCAGTTACAGCGCCAGTTTGTGCGCCAGGGTGGCGTGTGGATGCCGGGCGATGAAGTGAAAAAAGTGACCTGTAAAAATGGCGTAGTGAACGAAATCTGGACCCGCAATCACGCCGATATTCCGCTACGTCCACGTTTCGCGGTTCTCGCCAGCGGCAGTTTCTTTAGTGGCGGACTGGTAGCGGAACGTAACGGCATTCGAGAGCCGATTCTCGGCCTTGATGTGCTACAAACCGCCACGCGGGGTGAATGGTATAAGGGAGATTTTTTTGCGCCGCAACCGTGGCAGCAGTTCGGTGTAACCACTGATGAGACGCTACGCCCGTCACAGGCAGGGCAAACCATTGAAAACCTGTTTGCCATCGGTTCGGTGCTGGGCGGATTTGATCCCATCGCCCAGGGATGCGGCGGCGGTGTTTGTGCCGTCAGTGCTTTACATGCCGCTCAACAGATTGCCCAACGCGCAGGAGGCCAACAATGAATGACACCAGCTTCGAAAACTGCATTAAGTGCACCGTCTGCACCACCGCCTGCCCGGTGAGCCGGGTGAATCCCGGTTATCCAGGGCCAAAACAAGCCGGGCCGGATGGCGAGCGTCTGCGTTTGAAAGATGGCGCACTGTATGACGAGGCGCTGAAATATTGCATCAACTGCAAACGTTGTGAAGTCGCCTGCCCGTCCGATGTGAAGATTGGCGATATTATCCAGCGCGCGCGGGCGAAATATGACACCACGCGCCCGTCGCTGCGTAATTTTGTGTTGAGTCATACCGACCTGATGGGTAGCGTTTCCACGCCGTTCGCACCAATCGTCAACACCGCTACCTCGCTGAAACCGGTGCGGCAGCTGCTTGATGCGGCGTTAAAAATCGATCATCGCCGCACGCTACCGAAATACTCCTTCGGCACGTTCCGTCGCTGGTATCGCAGCGTGGCGGCTCAGCAAGCACAATATAAAGACCAGGTCGCTTTCTTTCACGGCTGCTTCGTTAACTACAACCATCCGCAGTTAGGTAAAGATTTAATTAAAGTGCTCAACGCAATGGGTACCGGTGTACAACTGCTCAGCAAAGAAAAATGCTGCGGCGTACCGCTAATCGCCAACGGCTTTACCGATAAAGCACGCAAACAGGCAATTACGAATGTAGAGTCGATCCGCGAAGCTGTGGGAGTAAAAGGCATTCCGGTGATTGCCACCTCCTCAACCTGTACATTTGCCCTGCGCGACGAATACCCGGAAGTGCTGAATGTCGACAACAAAGGCTTGCGCGATCATATCGAACTGGCAACCCGCTGGCTGTGGCGCAAGCTGGACGAAGGCAAAACGTTACCGCTGAAACCGCTGCCGCTGAAAGTGGTTTATCACACTCCGTGCCATATGGAAAAAATGGGCTGGACGCTCTACACCCTGGAGCTGTTGCGTAACATCCCGGGGCTTGAGTTAACGGTGCTGGATTCCCAGTGCTGCGGTATTGCGGGTACTTACGGTTTCAAAAAAGAGAACTACCCCACCTCACAAGCCATCGGCGCACCACTGTTCCGCCAGATAGAAGAAAGCGGCGCAGATCTGGTGGTCACCGACTGCGAAACCTGTAAATGGCAGATTGAGATGTCCACAAGTCTTCGCTGCGAACATCCGATTACGCTACTGGCCCAGGCGCTGGCTTAAACTCCTTTCTGATGCCCGGTAAGCATGTGGTTACCGGGCATTTTTGCGTACACGATTCCGTGCCCAATGTATGCGTTGCAACGCAGTGAAAATTCCTCTGAAAACGTCTCGCAAAGGCTGAAACTGGCAGATGTCAAAGGCCTGGGATAACCGTAATGTCGCGTCATCATAAATATCAGGTGACGGACAACCATGACCGAATCAACAACCTCCTCCCCGCATGATGCGGTATTTAAAACCTTTATGTTCACACCCGAAACCGCACGGGATTTTCTCGAAATACATTTACCAGAACCACTGCGCAAGCTTTGCAACCTGCAAACCTTACGCCTGGAACCCACTAGTTTTATTGAAAAAAGTTTACGCGCTTACTACTCGGATGTTTTGTGGTCCGTGGAAACCAGCGACGGTGACGGCTATATCTACTGCGTGATTGAACATCAAAGCTCTGCAGAAAAGAATATGGCTTTTCGGCTAATGCGCTATGCCACTGCCGCCATGCAGCGTCACCTGGACAAAGGCTATGACAGAGTCCCGCTGGTGGTGCCGTTGCTGTTTTATCATGGCGAAACCTCGCCTTACCCGTACTCACTCAACTGGCTGGATGAGTTTGACGATCCGCAACTTGCTCGGCAGTTGTACACCGAAGCTTTTCCGTTGGTGGATATCACCATCGTACCTGACGATGAGATCATGCAACATCGGCGTATAGCTCTGCTGGAACTGATTCAAAAGCATATTCGCGACCGCGATTTAATCGGCATGGTCGACAGGATCACCACGCTTTTGGTTAGAGGCTTCACTAATGACAGCCAGCTACAAACACTGTTTAATTATCTGCTGCAATGCGGCGATACCTCCCGTTTCACCCGTTTTATTGAGGAGATTGCCGAACGTTCACCACTACAAAAGGAGAGATTAATGACTATTGCTGAACGGCTACGGCAGGAAGGGCATCAAATTGGCTGGCAGGAAGGTATGCATGAACAAGCCATTAAAATTGCTTTGCGCATGCTGGAGCAGGGCTTTGAACGTGAGATTGTGCTGGCGACAACCCAACTCACTGATGCTGATATTCCGAACTGTCATTAAAAGGAGAGATTAATGACTATTGCTGAACGGCTGCGGCAGGAAGGACATCAAATTGGCTGGCAGGAAGGTAAATTAGAAGGTTTGCATGAACAAGCCATTAAAATTGCTTTGCGCATGCTGGAACAGGGCTTTGATCGTGACCAGGTGCTCGCGGCCACCCAGCTAAGCGAAGCCGATCTGGCAGCGAATAACCACTAATTAACACAGGCCCACAGCCGATCCCCATGGGCCTTTGATATCAATAACTACCTTTTATGCGTGGCCCATTTTTGCCTGATTTAAACATCGCCAGTCGTTGATCCAGGGCATCGCTGTAGAGCATCGTGTCAACGCCAACAGCGACAAAGTTCGCTCCCCACGCCAGGCATTGCTGCGCCATATCAGGAGCCACAGCCAGAAAACCAGCCGCTTTACCCGCAGCACGGATCCGCCGAATACTGGTTTCAATAATTCGCTGCACTTCCGGGTGCCCGGCGTTATCCGGGTAGCCCAACGACGCAGAAAGATCCGCAGGTCCAATAAACACGCCATCAATCCCTTCGACGTCGAGGATTTCGTCCAGGTTATCCAGTGCCGTTTTACTTTCCACCTGCACCAACAGACAAAGCGAATCGTTAACTTGCGCCATGTAATTCTCAATGCGTCCCCAGCGCGCAGCCCGTGCCACACTGGCCCCGACACCACGCTCACCGTAGGGAGGATAGCGCGTGGCAGACACCACCTGACGTGCCTGTTCGGCAGTATCGACCATCGGGATCAGTAGAGTTTGCGCGCCAATATCCAGGACTTGTTTAATCAGCGGTTTACTGCCTTCCACCGGACGGATCACGGGTTGGCTGGCATAGGGCGCTACCGCCTGTAGCTGATGATAAAGATCCTGAATGGTGTTTGGCGCGTGCTCCCCGTCAATCAGCAACCAGTCATAACCAGAAGTGGCGGCAATTTCTGCCATATAGGCAGTCGTTGAGCTTAACCACAGACCAATTTGCACTTCGCCCTTGCGTAAACGTTCTTTAAAGGGATTGCTTAATAATGCGTTCATCGTGTTCCTTAACCTATTTAATGATGTGCCACGTCGGTCTGCGCAACAGTGCGATTTACACGCAGAGTGAAAATAATCAGCGAACCGATGACCGCCACCGCTGCCAGCGTCAGTAATCCCGCCGCATCGCTGGCAAATAACGTTTCTGCTTTCACGCGCAGGATCGGGGCAATAAACCCGCCCACTGCACCAAACAGGTTTACAAAACCAATTCCCGCAGCCAGCGCCGTACCGGAAAGCAGTTGTGTCGGCATCGTCCAGAACACTGGCTGCACGGCAATAAACCCGATAGCTGCAACACACAGCGCTACGATCGCCATTACTGGAGAAAGCAGCCCGGACAGACCAATACCAATGCCCGCCGCCAGTAATGTCAGCGCTGCGACATTACGCCGTTCGCCGGTTTTATCGGAATAGCGCGGAATAAGCCAGGTCCCAAACAAGGCCGCAACCCACGGAATGGCGGTGACCACCGACGCTGTAAAGCCCACTTTTGTTCCCAGCAATGCCGCAACCTGGGTCGGCAGGAAGAAAATTAATCCGTAAACCGCCACCTGAATGGTCAGGTAGATAATCGCTAGTTGCCAGACTCGGCCATTACGCAGCGCATCGCTCAGCCGAGAAGTCACTTTCTGTTGTTCTTCACTTGCCAGTTGATTGATAAGCAACGTTTTTTCTTGTTTACTCAGAGAACGTGCCTGCTCCGGTGTGTCATCAAGCCAAAAGAATGTGAATACCCCAGCACCGACTGCCAACAATCCTTCAATCACAAACATCCAGAACCAGCCGGGATGCCCCATAAATCCATGCATCTCCAACAGCGCGCCGGAAAGCGGTGATCCCAGTGTTAACGCCAGCGGTGCGCCCATATAGAACAGCCCCATAATGCTGGCGCGATTACGCTGCGGAAACCATTGCGAGGTGAGATAAATCATACCAGGGAAAAATCCGGCCTCCGCAGCACCAAGCAGAGTGCGAACTATCAGAAATTTCGCTTCAGTATCGGCCCATGCCATGGCTGCCGAAAGAAATCCCCACAGCAGTGTTGTCGTACCAATCCAGGTTCTGGCCCCCAGTTTGCGCATCAAAAGATTCGCCGGAACACCCAGAAACGCATATACCACAAAGAAAATGCCTGCTCCCAGCGCATAAGCTTCATTACTCAACCCGGTATCAATCTGGTAGGTCTGTTTGGCAAAACCGATATTCGAACGGTCGAGAAACGCCAGCACATACAGCGCCAACATAAACGGAATTAAACGCACACGGTTTTTCTTCACCACGGCGTCAAGCAAAGCGGTGCTCATAAAAAGCTCCTTAGAATATGTGGGCGTTACCGTTGTCACAGCAACGCCCGGAGTGATTAGTGGCTGTAGGGGCGTTTCAAATTGCAGTCACGATTGAGTTCGACGCCAAAACCGGGTTTATCAAGCACTGATTTATGAATACGACCATTCACCGGAACCGGCTCATTGAGCAGAATCGGGTCAAACTGCGGACGCATCGTTGAACAATCCGGGCTGGTCATCAGGAATTCGCTGAATGGCGTATTGGTGAAGGTGATCACCGCATGGTGAGAGTAAACAGACGAACCGTGCGGCACCACCAGTTGCCCCCTGGATTTGGCGATTGCGGCAATTTCCACCAGCGTGGTTAAACCACCGCACCAGCCAACATCCGGCTGCATAATGTCGATACCGGTTTCTGAAAGCGTACGAAAAGATTGCAGTGTGCCGTGGTGCTCACCGCTGGTGACCATCATTCCGACTGGCGCGTTGCGTTTCAGTTCGCGATAACTTTCATACTGCTGTGGCGGCAGGCACTCTTCGATCCATTTCAGGTTATAGGGCGCGCAAGCGTGGGCCAGTTTGGTCGCATAGTTCACGTCCTGACTCATCCAGCAGTCGAGCATTAACCAGAAATCCTCACCGCATTTTTCACGCATATCCGCGACCATAGCGGCATCTTTGCGGATCCCCGCATCGCCATCATGTGGCCCCCAGTGCGTCGGCATTTTGCCACCGATAAAGCCCATCTCTTTTGCCAGATCCGGACGCGCACCTGTGGCGTAGAACTGAATCTCATCACGAACAGCGCCGCCTAAAAGTTTATAAACCGGAAGCCCGACCACTTTGCCGAACAGATCCCACAGAGCCAGATCGACACAAGAAATCGTATTCATCACCAGGCCACCAGAGCCGGAGTAATACAGGGTGGCACTGAGCATTTGATCGTGGATCAGTTTGATATCACTGACACATTTACCCTCAATGAAACGGTTAAGATGTTTTTCGACAATAAAACAGCCCATTTCACCGGCTGTCGAAACGGCGAATCCGGTCTGGCCGTTTTCTGCTTCGACTTCAACAACCAACGTGCCAAGAACGTTAATGCCAAATGACTGGCGTGACTGCTCGTAATCGCGGTATTTACTCATCGGGGTGGCAATATGATCGTCTATCCAGTGATTCGCCCCCTGGTCGTGATAATCACCGCCGCCAGCGCCTTTTTCTGCTGTCGCACCGCCAGTAAACCAGGCGCGAACCTGTTTAATTTTTGGTAGGGTCATGATGTTCTCCATTGTTATGAGGCTTGTAAGTCAAAGGGACTTTTCCATCCCAACAGACGTGAAATATCCCTGGCGCAGGCAATGGCCTTGCCCGCCAGATAATCACGGTATTCTTCATTGATTTGTAAGCGGGTACCGACCACCGAGATCGCAGCGGTAAGCTCGTTATTGGCGTTAAACACCGGCGCAGCGACACAACGGACATCGGCGTAATCTTCGCCGTTGTCATAGCTCCAGCCCTGACGGCGAATACGCGCCAGTTCTTCGTGAAGTTGCTGTGGATGAGTAATCGTTGTGGGTGTCGCCTGCTCCCAGACCAGCCCTTCGATAATACTTTGCTGTACCGCTGCAGGTTGCCAGGCAAGCAGGCATTTACCTATTCCGGAGCGATAAAGCGAAAGGCTTTTTCCTTCATGGGAACGCACGCTGATAGTGGCTGATGACTCCACTTTCAAAATGTAATAAGCGCTGCCGTTATCAATAATCCCCAGGTGACATAACAGCCCGGTGGTATCCATCAGTTGCGTCAAACGCGGTCGAGCCAGTTCCCGGAGATCCATCTTGCTTAACGCATGACCGGAAAGCTCCACCAGCCTGGTCCACAAACAAAAATTTTCCTGGTGATCAAGGCTAAGAAAACGCTGACGCCTGAGTTCATTAAGCAGCAAATAGGCCGTGCTTTTAGGGATTCCCAATGTGTCAATGATCGTCGCAGCACTACAGGGGCCAATGCGGGCAATCAAATTGAGAATATCAATAGCCCGTGTCAGGGCGGGAACTTTGCTTGATTCCAACATACTGGACTCCAGTCTTAGATACTGGAATCAGTCTCGTTGCTCAGGGGGAGTAAAATTGTGAAGCGCATCAAATCCCGCTCCTCGTCCAGCAGACTGGAGAAATTACGCACAAATTTGTGAATCAGCGCACGGATTTTTTCTTATTGAGTACAACAGGTTGGACAAATTTTGCCGGAGGGGGAATGTGCCGGTGCAGTAAACCGGCACAGAGTGGCGGAATCAGACAGATAAGGTCATGGACTCAACAACCTCAATCCAGCCATGCTCACTGGCGATATCCTGGCCGTTTAACCAACGGCGCAGCATATTCAGTGCCATCATTGCGCACACTTCCTGACGGATAGCCAGGCTGTAGCGCGTAGTGCTGAAACGCACACGCAGAGCGAAAGTGCCGTCTGGCGTGGCTAGCGCAAAGTTGAGATGCTCGTTCTCGAAACCCGAAACAGCCAGTGCCAGCCCGGCAAAATGGTTGGCCCGCCGTTCTGTAATCCAGTGCGCAGTTTGCGCCAGGGTTTCCTCCTGTGAAGGAACCACTTCACACGCCAGCAATGGAGCACCTGCGCGAGAAAGTTGCAAAGCCAATAAACCACCGGTGAATTGCTCGCTCAACGTCAGGCTGAACTGGCGGTTTTGCAATTCGCGACTGATCTGCGCGGGCAGTCCTTCAGTGCCTTCGAAAATCACGCTCTGTCCGGCAACACGTTTAACATCCAGCCACAGTTTTTCCATCGCCTGTTGCTCGCTTGCCGGTCCGGTGAGTTTCAGTTCGATGATAGGCATTGAGGAGCGATAGCCCATTGTTACGCCCGGCGGCAGTTGTAGAGTGTCCAGGCTTTGTGCCAGATCGCTTTCCGAACGACCAAAAGTAGTCAAACGCAGACAAACCGGCGGCTGCGGTAAAGAAAAACGCTCGCGCAGGCGCGGCAGGATTTCGTGCTCGACCATCACCTTAAATTCTGACGGTACGCCGGGAGTAAAGAACATCAGGCAACGATTAAGCTGCACGGCAAAACCACAGGCGGTGCCTACCGGGTTATTGATAAATTCAGCACTGGCAGGCAGCTCCGCTTGTTTACGGTTGCTCGGTGCCATTACTCGTCCACGTTCGTGGAAATAGCGTTCCATCTCTTTGAGCCAGGCTTCATGCAGCACCAGGCCTTCACCTTTTGCTGTCGCAGCGGCGAGTGCGCTTAAATCATCGCTGGTCGGTCCCAGCCCGCCGTTAACGATCAGCACATCGGCGTGCTGACTACGTTCGCGAAGAATGGTGACTAAGTCATCAAGGTTATCCCCCACCGTATTGCGGCGAGATAATGGCAACCCCTGATGAAAGAAAAAATCGGCCAGCCAGGCAGCGTTAGTGTCAACGATTTGCCCGTGTAACACTTCATCCCCGGTGGATAACATTTCCACTTTTAACATGGTTATCTCCTGCTTTTGTTATCGAATCACTATAACGCAAAGGGAGATAAGGCGTAGTAAGAAACTGAATGGCGCGACAGAATGCCGCGCCGGAAGGGATCAGAAACTGGCGTTAACCCCAACATACGGGCCGTCAGCCACGGCGTTGTCGCGGTTACCGTCTTTACCCGACAGATTCAGGTAGCGATAACCCGCCTCAATACTGACTGGACGCATAATGGTGTAACGCGCGCCAGCATTCGCTTCTTCATAACTTTGAATACCGCTGGAGAGCGAATCCGGAGAGTAGTAATACTCGCCAAACAAACGGAAGCTGTTGCCAATTTTCCACTGCAAACCACCTCCTACCGCTGCGGCATAACCTTCATCGCCGTAATTCGGGTTGGTGTAAACGCCTTTTCCGCCAACGGTCGCCATTAACGGCCCGAGAGGCAGATTCAACCCCAGCCCCACGCCAGCGACATCACCGTCGTCGTCGTTATGTGTCCAGTTACCGCTTAACGCCAGGCCCGTCGTTTCAGTCCCAAAACCGACACCAATATTGGTGTATTCTTTACCCGCCTGACCGCTGATGCTCATTGCATTGACCGATGCAGAAACCAACAGCATTCCGGCCAGACCTGCTAGCGCAATTTTTTTCATTATCCCCTTTCCCACAAGCAATTAATCAAAATTCCCAAAGCTGCGGGATTGTACTGCCTGGCACAGAGGATTCAATGAGCGAAAAAAAGGATCTAGTCACTTATTGTAACTAAATACTTCTTAAATAATTAAATGCCGAAAAAATAAACACACTTTATCGATACACACAAAAATAATAATAAGTACAGTTATCATCGCAAAAGAGATTACTGTCACTTTCACATATTTGTGAGTTACCGTATTCTCATGGTTTCTTTTTATTTATAAGGAATATCCCTGTGCGACAACGGACTATTGTATGCCCTTTGATTCAAAATGATGGTGCTTATTTGCTGTGTAAAATGGCCGACGATCGCGGCGTTTTCCCCGGTCAATGGGCGATTTCGGGTGGCGGCGTGGAGCCTGGCGAACGAATTGAAGAGGCACTACGCCGCGAAATTCGCGAAGAACTGGGAGAACAGCTGCTTTTGACAGAAATCACGCCGTGGACCTTCAGCGATGATATTCGCACCAAGACGTATGCAGATGGTCGCAAGGAAGAGATTTATATGATTTACCTGATTTTTGACTGCGTTTCTGCCAACCGAGAAGTGAAAATAAACGAAGAGTTTCAGGACTACGCGTGGGTAAAACCTGAAGATCTGGTGCATTATGATTTGAATGTCGCCACCCGAAAAACGTTACGTTTGAAAGGTCTTCTGTAACAATGATGACAGCCATTACTGGCTGTCAGATTGAAAATTTAGTGGTTAACGAATTCCCCATCCAGATAAACTTTGCCTTTTTCCACATGCATGACTAAACCATCCAGATAATCAGGTTTAAATGTCGCGTCACGCTTATCTTTAGCAATATATGTCAGGCAATGATTATGGGTGAAAATAACGATATTTTTATCAGGCGCTTTGCTTTGTAAGTCCTTAATTGCACTATAAATCTCATTACCGCACTGAAGAAGTCGTTTATCTACCGTCAATTTTTTACCCGCTGAAAACCAGGTAGCCGACTGAATGGTCCGGACGGTATTACTGGAATAAAGATCGAAATCAGGGATATCAGCACTAAAAGCGTTGCCCAGTTCACGGGCATCCTGGGTACCTTTAACCGTAATACCTGTTTTATCTGACAAGCATTGATTGGTTGAACGGTCGCAACGTTCAGCATGACGAAACAAAACGACAACCGGGTGCTGCTGTGCCAGTCTGGCCAGTGTTTTATTGTCGATACGTGGCAAACCATTGCTACTCCAGGCGGCATGAGTACCCAGTCCGGCAATTGCAGCGAGCGCCAGTAAAATGATGATATATTTTTTTGACTTCAACGAAGAGCGGCAAAAAGCTAACACGTAAACTCCACCTATAGACAAGCGCAACCAGACAATTACCGTGAAATTGAGCGACATTTCTGGCGATAATTCGCAGTTGGTGTAATATTAAAAATCCTACGATGTCGGCAAAATGCCTCAAAATTTTGCCAAATGCAAAGCCTAAATAAGAAAAAATATAAAAATTTCAATATTTACGTCTAATATTAGTTTCTTAAGGTTAAGTTAATATTCTATCCTTAAAATTTCGCTCCAAATGGCAAAATATACACAACACTCTTTATAGCAAATATAAGTGGACAGGTATTCAATGGCGGAAGGAAAAGCAATGTCAGAATTTTTGCCTTTTTCGCGACCAGCAATGGGCGTGGAGGAACTCGCTGCAGTTAAAGAGGTTCTCGAATCCGGTTGGATCACAACCGGCCCGAAGAATCAGGCGCTTGAGCAAGCCTTTTGCCAGTTGACGGGAAATCAGCATGCCATCGCGGTCAGTTCAGCCACCGCCGGAATGCATATCACGCTAATGGCGTTGGAAATTGGCAAGGGTGATGAAGTGATTACGCCTTCCCTGACCTGGGTTTCAACTCTCAATATGATCTCCTTGTTGGGTGCAACGCCGGTAATGGTGGATGTCGACCGCGATACGCTGATGGTCACGCCTGAAGCTATCGAGTCAGCCATTACGCCACGCACTAAAGCCATCATTCCGGTGCATTATGCCGGTGCGCCAGCAGATATTGACGCCATTCGCGCCATTGGCGAACGTTACGGCATCGCAGTTATCGAAGATGCAGCCCATGCCGTCGGTACGTATTACAAAGGGCGACATATTGGAGCAAAAGGTACCGCTATTTTTTCGTTTCACGCCATCAAAAATATTACCTGTGCGGAAGGTGGCCTGATTGTTACTGATAATGAAAATCTTGCCCGCCAGCTACGGATGCTGAAATTTCACGGTCTGGGTGTCGATGCCTATGACAGACAAACCTGGGGCCGTGCACCGCAGGCTGAAGTCTTAACGCCGGGCTATAAGTACAATCTGACCGATATTAACGCCGCGATTGCCATGACACAGTTAGCCAAATTAGAGTACCTCAACACCCGTCGGCGCGAAATTGCCCTGCAATATCAGCAAGCACTGGCAGCTCTCCCCTTTCAGCCATTAAGTCTTCCCGCCTGGCCGCACGTTCACGCCTGGCATCTGTTTATTATTCGTGTCGATGAACAACGTTGTGGTATCAGTCGAAATGCGTTGATGGAAGCGTTAAAAGAAAGAGGCATTGGTACCGGGTTACATTTCCGCGCCGCTCACACACAAAAATATTATCGCGAGCGTTTTCCCACGCTGTCGTTACCGAATACCGAATGGAATAGCGAACGCATCTGTTCTTTGCCGCTGTTCCCGGATATGACCACCGCCGATGCCGACCGTGTCATCACAGCCCTTCAGCAACTCGCAGGACAATAAGCCATGTTTGAAATCCACCCTGTTAAGAAAGTCTCGGTGGTTATTCCCGTTTATAACGAGCAGGAAAGCTTACCGGAATTAATCAGGCGCACCACCACAGCCTGTGAATCGTTGGGGAAAGAGTATGAGATCCTGCTGATTGATGACGGCAGTAGCGATAATTCCGCGCATATGCTGGTCGAAGCCTCACAAGCGGAGAACAGCCATATTGTGTCTATTTTGCTTAACCGCAATTACGGGCAACATTCAGCGATTATGGCGGGATTCAGTCACGTTACTGGCGACTTAATTATTACCCTTGATGCCGATCTCCAGAATCCGCCAGAAGAAATCCCCCGCCTGGTGGCAAAAGCCGATGAAGGTTACGACGTGGTAGGGACTGTACGCCAGAACCGCCAGGACAGCTGGTTTCGTAAAACCGCTTCGAAGATGATTAACCGGCTTATTCAGCGCACCACTGGCAAAGCGATGGGTGATTACGGTTGTATGCTGCGCGCCTATCGCCGTCATATTGTCGATGCGATGTTGCACTGCCATGAACGCAGCACCTTTATCCCGATTCTGGCGAATATCTTCGCCCGCCGTGCCATTGAAATTCCAGTACATCATGCCGAGCGTGAGTTTGGTGAATCCAAATACAGTTTTATGCGCCTGATTAATTTGATGTACGACCTGGTGACCTGCCTTACCACAACGCCGCTACGTATGCTGAGTCTGCTCGGCAGCATTATTGCGATTGGAGGTTTTAGCATTGCGGTGCTGCTGGTGATTTTACGCCTGACCTTCGGACCACAATGGGCGGCAGAAGGCGTCTTTATGCTATTTGCCGTGCTGTTTACTTTTATTGGCGCTCAGTTTATCGGCATGGGATTACTCGGTGAATATATCGGCAGGATCTACACCGATGTCCGCGCCCGCCCCCGCTATTTTGTTCAGCAAGTTATCCGTCCATCCAGCAAGGAAAATGAATAATGAAAACCGTCGTTTTTGCCTACCACGATATGGGATGCCTCGGTATTGAAGCCCTGCTGGCTGCCGGTTACGAAATTAGCGCCATTTTTACCCATACTGATAATCCCGGTGAAAAAGCCTTTTATGGTTCGGTGGCTCGTCTGGCGGCGGAAAGAGGCATTCCGGTTTATGCGCCGGATAACGTTAATCATCCGCTGTGGGTGGAACGCATTGCCCAACTGTCGCCAGATGTGATTTTCTCTTTTTATTATCGCCATCTTATTTACGACGAAATTTTGCAGCTCGCTCCCGCAGGTGCATTTAATCTGCATGGTTCGCTGTTACCAAAATATCGTGGTCGCGCGCCGCTGAACTGGGTGCTGGTCAACGGTGAAACGGAAACTGGCGTTACATTGCACCGAATGGTGAAACGTGCCGATGCCGGGGCCATTGTGGCGCAACTGCGCATTGCCATTGCGCCAGACGATATCGCTATTACGCTGCATCATAAATTGTGCCATGCCGCGCGCCAGCTACTGGAACAGACATTACCCGCCATTAAACACGGTAATATTCTGGAAATCGCCCAGCGCGAAAACGAAGCCACCTGTTTTGGTCGCAGAACGCCGGATGACAGTTTCCTTGAATGGCATAAACCGGCATCCGTACTGCACAACATGGTACGTGCCGTTGCCGATCCGTGGCCGGGTGCCTTCAGCTATGTTGGCAATCAGAAATTCACCGTCTGGTCGTCGCGTGTTCATCCTCATGCCAGCAAAGCACAGCCGGGGAGCGTGATTTCTGTTGCGCCACTGCTGATTGCCTGTGGCGATGGCGCGCTGGAAATCGTCACCGGACAGGCGGGCGACGGCATTACTATGCAGGGCTCGCAATTAGCGCAGACGCTGGGCCTGGTGCAAGGTTCACGCTTGAATAGCCAGCCTGCCTGCACCGCCCGACGCCGTACCCGGGTACTCATCCTCGGGGTGAATGGCTTTATTGGCAACCATCTGACAGAACGCCTGCTGCGCGAAGATCATTATGAAGTTTACGGTCTGGATATTGGCAGCGATGCGATAAGCCGTTTTCTGAATCATCCGCATTTTCACTTTGTTGAAGGCGATATCAGTATTCATTCCGAATGGATTGAGTATCATGTCAAAAAATGTGATGTCGTCTTGCCGCTGGTGGCGATAGCCACGCCGATTGAATATACCCGCAACCCGCTGCGCGTATTTGAACTCGATTTTGAAGAGAATCTGCGCATTATCCGCTACTGCGTGAAGTACCGTAAGCGAATCATCTTCCCGTCAACTTCAGAAGTTTATGGGATGTGTAGCGATAAATACTTCGATGAGGACCATTCTAATTTAATCGTCGGCCCGGTGAATAAACCACGCTGGATTTATTCGGTATCAAAACAATTACTTGATCGGGTGATCTGGGCCTATGGCGAAAAAGAGGGTTTACAGTTCACCCTCTTCCGCCCGTTTAACTGGATGGGACCACGACTGGATAACCTTAATGCAGCGCGAATTGGCAGCTCCCGCGCTATTACGCAACTCATTCTCAATCTGGTAGAAGGTTCACCGATTAAGCTGATTGATGGCGGAAAACAAAAACGCTGCTTTACTGATATTCGCGATGGTATCGAGGCGTTATACCGCATTATCGAAAATGCGGGAAATCGCTGCGACGGTGAAATTATCAACATTGGCAATCCTGAGAACGAAGCGAGCATTGAGGAACTGGGCGAGATGCTGCTGGCGAGCTTCGAAAAACATCCGCTGCGCCATCATTTCCCACCGTTTGCGGGCTTTCGCGTTGTCGAAAGTAGCAGCTACTACGGCAAAGGATATCAGGACGTAGAGCATCGTAAACCGAGCATCCGCAATGCCCACCGCTGCCTGGACTGGGAGCCGAAAATTGATATGCAGGAAACCATCGACGAAACGCTGGATTTCTTCCTGCGCACCGTTGATCTTACGGATAAACCATCATGACCAAAGTAGGCTTACGCATTGATGTCGATACCTTTCGTGGCACCCGTGAAGGCGTGCCGCGTCTGCTGGAAATCTTGAGTAAGCATAATATTCAGGCCAGCATTTTTTTCAGCGTCGGCCCGGACAATATGGGCCGCCATCTCTGGCGACTGGTGAAGCCACAGTTTTTGTGGAAGATGCTGCGCTCAAACGCGGCATCGCTTTATGGCTGGGATATTTTACTGGCAGGTACGGCCTGGCCAGGTAAAGAGATTGGTCATGCCAATGCCGATATCATTCGTGAAGCGGCTAAACATCACGAAGTCGGCCTGCACGCCTGGGATCACCATGCCTGGCAAGCCCGTAGCGGTAACTGGGATCGGCAAACAATGATCGACGATATTGCACGCGGTCTTCGCACTCTGGAAGAGATTATCGGTCAACCGGTAACCTGTTCTGCCGCTGCGGGCTGGCGTGCCGACCAGAAGGTGATCGAAGCAAAAGAAGCGTTCCATTTGCGCTACAACAGCGATTGTCGTGGGGCCATGCCGTTCCGTCCATTGCTCGAATCAGGAAACCCTGGCACTGCGCAAATTCCGGTGACCTTACCCACCTGGGATGAAGTGATTGGTCGGGATGTGAAAGCAGAAGATTTTAACGGTTGGTTACTCAACCGCATCCTGCGAGATAAAGGCACGCCGGTTTATACCATTCATGCAGAAGTTGAAGGCTGCGCTTATCAGCATAATTTTGTGGATCTCCTCAAACGCGCAGCTCAGGAAGGCGTGACATTTTGCCCTTTAAGCGAACTGTTATCAGAGACGTTGCCGCTCGGACAAGTTGTTCGCGGAAATATTGCCGGACGTGAAGGCTGGCTGGGTTGCCAACAAATTGCGGGTAGTCGCTGATGAAATCGGTACGTTACCTTATCGGCCTCTTCGCGTTTATTGCCTGCTATTACCTGTTACCGATCAGCACGCGTCTGCTCTGGCAACCCGATGAAACGCGTTATGCGGAAATCAGTCGAGAAATGCTGGCATCCGGCGACTGGATTGTGCCCCATCTGTTAGGGCTACGTTATTTCGAAAAACCCATTGCCGGATACTGGATTAACAGCATTGGGCAATGGCTATTTGGCGCGAATAACTTTGGTGTGCGGGCAGGCGTTATCTTTGCGACCCTGTTAACTGCCGCGCTGGTGACCTGGTTTACTCTGCGCTTATGGCGCGATAAACGTCTGGCTCTACTCGCCACAGTAATTTATCTCTCATTGTTTATTGTCTATGCCATCGGCACTTATGCCGTGCTCGATCCGTTTATTGCATTCTGGCTGGTGGCGGGAATGTGCAGCTTCTGGCTGGCAATGCAGGCACAGACGTGGAAAGGCAAAAGCGCAGGATTTTTACTGCTGGGAATCACCTGCGGCATGGGGGTGATGACCAAAGGTTTTCTCGCCCTTGCCGTGCCGGTATTAAGCGTGCTGCCATGGGTAGCGACGCAAAAACGCTGGAAAGATCTCTTTATTTACGGCTGGCTGGCGGTTATCAGTTGCGTACTGACGGTTCTCCCTTGGGGACTGGCGATAGCGCAGCGGGAGCCTAACTTCTGGCACTATTTTTTCTGGGTTGAGCATATTCAACGCTTTGCACTGGATGATGCCCAACATAGAGCTCCGTTCTGGTACTACGTGCCGGTCATCATTGCCGGTAGCCTGCCGTGGCTGGGATTACTCCCCGGTGCACTGTACACAGGCTGGAAAAACCGCAAGCATTCCGCAACCGTCTATTTGTTGAGCTGGACGATAATGCCGCTGCTGTTTTTCTCCGTCGCTAAAGGTAAATTGCCCACCTATATTCTTTCCTGCTTTGCATCTCTGGCAATGCTGATGGCGCATTACGCTTTGCTGGCAGCAAAAAATAATCCTCTGGCGCTGCGGATTAATGGCTGGATTAACATCGCTTTTGGCGTCACTGGCATTATTGCCACATTTGTGGTCTCCCCGTGGGGACCAATGAACACGCCGGTGTGGCAAACCTTCGAGAGCTATAAAGTCTTTTGTGCCTGGTCGATTTTTTCGCTATGGGCATTTTTCGGCTGGTACACCTTAACAAACGTCGAAAAGACCTGGCCTTTTGCCGCGCTTTGCCCGCTGGGGCTGGCGTTGCTGGTAGGATTTTCAATTCCTGACAGAGTTATGGAAGGAAAACATCCGCAATTTTTTGTCGAGATGACACAAGAATCACTTCAGCCAAGCCGCTATATTCTTACTGATAGCGTCGGTGTTGCCGCAGGTCTGGCATGGAGCCTGCAACGCGATGACATCATCATGTATCGCCAGACAGGTGAGTTGAAATACGGCCTTAATTATCCGGATGCGAAAGGGAGATTTGTCAGCGGTGATGAGTTCGCAAACTGGCTTAATCAACATCGTCAGGAGGGGATTATTACTCTCGTGCTTTCGGTTGACCGCGATGAAGATATCAACAGTCTCGCCATTCCGCCCGCAGATGCCATCGATCGTCAGGAGCGTCTGGTGCTGATTCAGTATCGTCCCAAATGATCTGGCTAACATTAGTCTTTGCCAGCTTGCTTAGCGTTGCCGGGCAGTTGTGTCAGAAACAGGCAACCTGCTTTGTGGCGATAAACAAACGGCGCAAACATATCGTGCTGTGGCTGGGACTGGCGCTGGCTTGTCTTGGTCTTGCCATGGTGCTCTGGCTGCTGGTCTTGCAGAACGTACCGGTAGGCATTGCCTACCCGATGTTAAGTCTGAATTTTGTCTGGGTGACGCTGGCTGCAGTAAAACTGTGGCACGAACCGGTATCGCCGCGTCACTGGTGTGGGGTGGCGTTCATTATTGGTGGCATTGTGATCCTCGGGAGTACGGTGTAATGGGCCTGATATGGGGATTATTCAGCGTCATTATTGCCTCAGTTGCGCAATTAAGCCTGGGTTTTGCGGCAAGTCATCTGCCGCCGATGACGCACTTATGGGATTTTATCGCGGCTCTGTTAGCTTTTGGCCTGGATGCCCGGATACTGTTACTCGGGCTGCTGGGTTATCTGCTTTCCGTTTTTTGTTGGTATAAAACGCTTCATAAACTTGCGCTAAGCAAAGCCTATGCCTTGCTCAGTATGAGTTATGTGCTGGTATGGATTGCTTCAATGGTACTTCCCGGCTGGGAAGGGACTTTTTCGCTGAAAGCACTACTGGGAGTAGCCTGTATTATGAGCGGGTTGATGCTGATTTTCCTGCCCATGACAAAACAACGTTACTGAGTTTTCCCTGCCACTTTACACTGCCGTTCCCACTCATCGGGGCTATAACTGCTTGCCGAGAGGACTTTCACCGTATGCAGCTTTTCACGATTAATACAATAAAGCGCATTCTGCAAAGGCGAGAGTAAATCCCCCACTTTCACGGCGAAGTCACTCTTCACTTCGGCGATCATTTTTATCGCGCCGCCAGCATCGCAGAGCATAAGTACATGTCTGTTATCTTGTTTATTGCAGCACGATTTTTTGACCAGCCATTCCATTGCATTATCCTGTTTGCTAAGAGTTTTCACATCAATTTACAGATTAACAGATAAACTCTTTATCAACGGCAATGGAATGGCTGAAATGAGAAGTGAAACGGAGGGTTAATTATTGCTGACGTTGCACCCACTCTTTTAGCGCCTGACGTGAAATTTTAATACCGCCGTTTTTCAGTTCAGGCGGCAACGTTAACCAACGCACCGGTTGCTGAAAACGGGCCAGCTTATCTTTCACCCATTCACTAAGATCAACGCTCTCGTGGTCATACTCCATCACCGCCACCGGTCGATGACCAAACTCCTTGTCGGCAACGGGGACGATAAACACCTGCAAAACCGCAGGATGTGCAGCAATTACGCGCTCGACTTCTTCCGGCTGAATACCCTCTCCGCCACTGAAGAATAGATTGTCTAAACGTCCGACAATGGTCAGCTTGCCATTATGCATCTCACCGCGATCGCGCGTAGCGTACCAGCCTTCGTCATTAACCAGTGAAACCAGTTGCCCGTTACGCCAGTAACCTTCTGCCATACTGGCAGCCCGCAGCCACACTTCATTATTAACGATTTTCACTTCCCGACCCGGCAGCGGCGAACCAACGTCTGCCAGGCCGTCGGCTTCTTTCGCACACACCGTGGAGGCAAACTCGGTCAGACCATAGCCGCAAAAGCAACGAATCCCCTGCTCGCGCGCCTGTTCCGTCAACTCGACCGGGATAGCCGCGCCGCCAAGTAACACCGCTTTCAGGGAAACGGAACTGCGGTTAACCAGCAAACGCCAGAGTTGTGTTGGCACCAGTGAAGCGTGAGTACAGCCTGCCAGCATTTGCTCCAATGGCTGTTTATCACGCACCGTCACCCGCGCACCAGCGTATAACCAGCGCCACATAATTCCCTGACCGGAGACGTGAAACAGCGGTAAAGAGAGCAACCAGTCATCGTGATCGCCAAACGGAATCAACGATAACACCCCTTCGGCACTGGCAAGATGGGCCTGATAAGTATGGACAGCGGCTTTCGGCAACCCGGTAGAACCCGAGGTCAACGTCATTGAGCACAGACGCGTCGGCTGCCACGTAGCGGCATGTGCGCCTTCAACCCGCTGAATGTGCAGCGACGTTAATGCCGGAAACGTGTTTTCCCCATCCGGCACCAGAGCAAATTGCAGCGTCAGATTGGGCAGCAATTCTTCAAGCAACGGTTGCGGCAGCTGAGGGTTCACGGGCAACACCCGCGCCCCGCATTGCAGTAACGCCAGCCAGGCGAGCAGCGTTTGCGGCGTATTCCACGCCCGCAACATCACGCCGCTGCCCTCAACCACCCCCTGCACCGCAAATCCGGAGGCTAATTCATCGACGCGAGCACAAAGCTCGCGCCAGTTGAGTTGCTCGTCATTAAGACGTAAGGCGATGGTTTCTCCCCGCACTTGCCGCCAGTGACGCCACGGCCAGTCAGAGAAGATCATAACAACCGCTCCAGTGCATCAACTTCCACGACAGGCAGCGTGCTACCCGGCCAGCGACGTACCTGCTGCGCCTGCATCAGATCCAGCGTGTCCAGCCCTGGAATGGTGTCCGGCGTTAACCAGGCGGCAATCCGCGCCAGTTGCGTTAAGCCTAAGCTCGATTCAATGGAAGAACTGATCACCGCCGTCAGCCCCAGCGCGTGCGCCGCCTGTACCTGCTCGCGTACTTTTTCCAGACTGCCCGTGAGCGTGGGTTTGATAACTACCGCGCGCACGCCCTCTTCAGCCACAAAGGCAAAATCCGGCTCGCGCAGGCTTTCATCCCAGGCAATGGCAATGCCGGTTTCACGGGCAAACGCTCGCGAATCATCGCGGGTTTTGCACGGCTCTTCGAGAAACGCGATGCGGTCGCGATAATCCGGGTTAACGTATTTGGCAAACTGCTGACCTTTCAGCGGTGTCCAGGCGCGATTTGCGTCAAGACGCAAATGCAGATCCGGAATTGCCTCCAGCAACAGATTCACCACCATGCCGTCGCGCACCGCTTCGTACAATCCCACTTTGACCTTCGCCACTTTCTCGCCTGGCATATCTGCAAGTTTGAGGATCAGATCGTCCGGATCGCCATTACACAGCGGTGCCGCACGGTAGTTGGCTGCTTGCGGCAACGTATCTGTCAGTTCTGCCAATGCACAGCTTACGCCAAAGGCCACGGAAGGCATCTGCGGTAGCTCGCAATCGCCTGCCAGCCAGTTATTTACCCAGGCAAGCAGCACACTTTGCGCCTCTTCCCAGGTTTCCTGACTGAAGCCCGGCAGTGGGGAGATCTCCCCCCACCCTTCGCGCTCGCCTTCACGCAGGCAAACATACAGCCCGTCGCGGGTTTTTAACCGCCTGTCGCGCAGAACCACCCCCGCGTCCATGGGGATCTGCCAGCGGTATACCTGCGCGCTACGCATTACGGATTCCGTTTGAATTTGCTGAAGTCAGGCTGACGTTTCTGGTTGAAGGCGTTGCGACCTTCCTGACCTTCTTCCGTCATGTAGAACAGCATGGTGGCGTTGCCCGCCAGCTCCTGCAGCCCCGCCTGCCCGTCACAGTCGGCGTTCAGTGCAGCTTTCAGGCAGCGCAGCGCCATCGGGCTGTTTTGCAGCATTTCGCGGCACCAACGGACGGTTTCTTTTTCCAGATCCGCCAGCGGTACCACGGTGTTCACAAGGCCCATATCCAGCGCCTGTTTTGCGTCGTACTGACGGCACAGGAACCAGATTTCACGCGCTTTTTTCTGCCCGACGATGCGAGCCATGTAGGAAGCGCCCCAGCCGCCGTCGAAGGAACCGACTTTCGGGCCAGTCTGACCGAAGATGGCATTATCTGCCGCGATAGTCAGGTCGCACATCATGTGCAGAACGTGACCGCCGCCGATGGAGTAGCCAGCCACCATCGCGACAACCGGTTTCGGACAGGTACGGATCTGACGCTGGAAGTCCAGCACATTCAGGTGATGTACGCCGGAATCATCTTTATAGCCGCCGTAATCACCACGCACTTTCTGGTCACCACCGGAGCAGAACGCTTTATCGCCTGCACCAGTCAGAATGATCACGCCGATGTTGTCGTCATAACGCGCATCTGCCAGCGCCTGGATCATCTCTTTTACCGTCAGAGGACGGAAGGCATTGCGCACCTGCGGACGATTAATGGTGATTTTTGCGATACCGTCGGTGGATTTTTCATAACGAATGTCCTCGAAACCTTCGGAGCAGTCGTGCCATTCAACCGGTGCGTAAAGCATTGCTTCATCAGGATAAATCATATTGTGTCCTTTAGTCAGAAACGCAAGATCTGCGCCAGACTTGCGATTACGCCAGCGGGATTTTCCCGATGCGCGTTATGTCCGGCGCGAGGAATGACATGGCAGTCGGCAGCCAGTTCCGCCGCCAGGGCGCGGAATTTGCTGTCACGTTCACCACATAAATAATAAAACGCAAATGTGCGGGCGCTAAGGTTAGCACGTAAATCAGGCTGGACGGCGAGAGAAGTCGCCTCCAGCATGGCGGCAAGCGTTGCGCCATTATTGTTGCTGCGCAGCGCCACCAGCTCCCGGCGTTGATCGTCATTGAGTGAGGCAAAAACAGGCTGTTGATACCAGTCGGCAAATACCGCCGTTAACGGTTCTGTGAGAAAACGCTGCACCCATTGGCGATCGGAACGCTGACGTTCCGCACGTTGTTCAGCATTTTGCAGCCCCGGATGCCCGCCTTCGACAATAACCCCACAAAGCCCCGCCAGCCCCTGGCAAGCCGCCATCATCGCCACCCGTCCACCAAGCGAGTACCCCACCAGCCAGAAGTCAAGGATGTTGTAACTAACCAAGGTTTTACGCAGTAAGTCGGTGACATCATCAAATCCATCGACGCTAATCGCCGCCGAACCACCGTGACCTGGGAGATCAACATACAACCGTGAGTAGTCGGCAAACGCCTCGCCCACTTCTTGCCATTCGTGGCAATCGCCGGAAAAACCGTGCAAAAACACCAGCCAGGGTAAACCTGGTTTTCCGTGTTTTGCCTGCGCGTGCAGGATCATAAATGGCTTACCTGCGCCAGAAGTTGCTGGAGCGTTTGCGCACCATCGGTGTCGTTAACCACCATTTCAATCACCGTGGTGGTTGGCGTGCGCCAGGCGTCGGCAAATGCCGTTTCAAGTTCCTGCCAGTTTTGCGGACGATGATATTTTAGCTCGAACATCGCGGCGGCGTGCTCAAAATGGACGTTTTGCGGCATCAGATAGAAACGCTCACGCTCGCTTTGCGGCGTTGGCAACAGCGAGAAAATTTGCCCGCCGTTGTTGTTCACCACAATTAATACCAGCGGCGCAGAAACCTGACGCAATAACGCCAGCGCGTTGAGATCGTAAAGTGCGGAGAGATCGCCCACAATCGCCAGCGTCGGTTTGCCGCTTGCCCGCTGAACGCCTGCGGCGGTCGAAAGCAGTCCGTCGATACCGCTGGCCCCTCGGTTGCTGTACACCGGGTAACCTGCCGGAAGTTGCGAAAGCGCATCAATCAGACGTACCACCAGGCTGTTACCAACAAACAATTGCCCCTGTTCAGGCAGATAGTCGCAGATGCGATGCGCCAGTTGCGCTTCGCCAAACGCATCACGGCGGGCAATAACCGCCTGCATTGCCTGTTCCGCCAGGCGCGGGATTTCAACGCACCAGGGCTGGCGTTTTTCTGCCGGATGCAGCTCCAGCCAGTCGGCAATATTGGCAATTAAGCGACGTCCGCGATGGTGTGCCGGATCAAGTCGCCCTTCAATGTCATCAACAATCCAGTACTCTTCTGGTTCACAGCTTGCCTGCCATTGCAGGAGCCGTTTCCCCGTCAGGCTGCTTCCCAGTTGCACCACAATTTGCGCCTGCTGCAGCTCGCTGGTCGCTTTGGCATTGCCTAACCAAAGATCGGCACACGGCAGCGGCTGCCCGGTTTGTGACAGCACATCGCCAATCAGCGGCCAGCCAAGAGTTTGCGCCCACAGGGCAACTTTTTTGCCCTCTTCCGCACTCATGCGCCCGGCAACCACCACGCCGCGCTTTTGTCGCCAGAAGAACCAGTCGCGCTGTTTTTCACTTTCCAGACGAGGCGCTTCACGCAGCCACGGTTTGTCGTCCTGCCACCAGTCACCCAGACGCTGTTGCCAGCTAAGCCCGGTATCGTCCATTTCGCCATACAGCGGTTCAGCAAACGGGCAGTTGATATGGACTCCCCCCGCATGAAGCGTACCGAGAGCGTGGTCGATGGTAGAAACCAGCCAACGTGCGGGGATATCCTGGGTCGGGCGCGGCAATGAAATACTGTGCGTGGGGTGAGAGGCGAACATTCCCGGCTGGCGAATTGCCTGATTCGCGCCGCAGTCAATTAGCTCCGGCGGGCGATCGGCGGTTAAGAGAATCAGTTTTTCTCCGGTTAACCCGGCTTCAATCAGTGCCGGATAGAGATTTGCCACCGCCGTGCCGGAGGTCACAATCACCGCCACCGGCTGCTTGCTGACTTTCGCCAGCCCCAGCGCCAGATGCCCCAACCCACGCTCATCGAAATGGGTGTGGTGAATGAATGCGGAATTCTCCGCCGCCGCTAACGTTAACGGTGTAGAACGCGAGCCTGGGGCGATACAGATGTGTCTGACGCCGTGACGCGTTAATGCTTCCAGAATGACCGCCGCCCAGCGTCGGTTAAATGCGCTTACTGACATGAGTTTGTCCGGTATCAATATTGCGGCTAAGTATAAGGAGCTACAAAAATAGATTATTGATATGAATCGGTAATGATGCGACTCATTACTATTCCATTTGTAATAAAGTACGCAGCCCTGCCGCTTTGTTGTCGATTTCCTGCCACTCTTGCTCGGGGTCGGAACCACGGACAATGCCCGCGCCAGCATATAATCGCACGACATTGCCGCTAATTTTTGCTGAGCGCAGGGAAACGCAGAATTCGCTTTGTTGTAATGAGAGATAGCCCGCAGAACCGGCGTACCATTCTCGGGTGAACGGTTCGTGACGGGCGATAAACTGTCGCGCCAGATCGCGCGGTAAGCCAGCAACTGCTGCCGTTGGCTGCAACTGATGTAAACAGATCACATCATCCGCTTTGTTGAGTGAAGTCCAGATACAGCGGCGAAGATGCTGCACTTTACGCAGACGCAGTACCTGCGGCGGTAAAACATCCAGCGTCTGGGTATCGGCCTGTAATCGTTGACAGATATCTTCCACCACCAGCATGTTCTCGCGCTGGTTTTTATCATCCGCCATCAGCCACTCTCCTAACTGCTGCGCCTGCTTATCATCAGGATTATTTGCTACTGTTCCCGCCAGCGCTTCAGTACGCAGCGCTTTGTCACGCCGCCGCCATAACCGTTCCGGTGAAGAGCCAAGAAAAGCATTTTCGCCATCAAAGGCCATGTAAAAATGGTAGCAATTCAGATTCAGTCGACGACTGGCAGCCATCATCGCCGCCGCGTTGACCGGACTTGCGAAATGCAGGTCAGTTGCCCGAGCGAGCACCACTTTGTCGAGCTCACCTTCGGCGATGGTTTTCGTTGCCAGTTCGATTAATTGCGTCCAGCCCGTTTTGTCCGGCCAGTGTTGTTCTCGCGTGGTGGTTAAATGTAACCCAGGCAAGGGCTTGATACTCACCAGTGTGGCGATAAATTCTTTTGCCTGAATCGCATCGTGCTGAAGGGAGCTTTCGCTGAATAGCGTCAGCCGCAGCGTGGCTTTACCGCCACAGCGTCGCCATTCCAGGCGGGGTAAAAGTAAATTGCCCTGCGACGGGTCAAAAGCATTCAGCCCCCAAATGCGTAAGTCGGCGTGTTCCGGGTGCTGGCGAAGAAAACGTTGTGCCTGGTCCAACGACGTAAAACGGGTAATCGCGCCCAGGACGACAGCTTCTTCATCACCATTACGTTGTTGCCAGTAGAATTGCGGGTATGTTTGCTGACTGGCCAGCCAGCTCAAGGCATCAAAAGCGTCTTTGAGAGGGAAAGGAATATCGATAACCCGAATGCCGGGTGTCGCCGGAATCTCTTGCGACAAATGGCGCAGTAGATTTTCCAGCGCCGTAGTAAGTGATTGCACGCGGACCTCTCCCTGTTAAAAGCCTCACATTATACGGGGTACTACAAAAAAAATGCAGTACCCCGGTGTAGGGAGGTTTTAACGGCGTGCCAGCAACAGTCCTAGTACCAGCCCAACGGCCGCGCCCACACCAATTCCTTGCCAGGGTTTTTCGTGGACGTAGTCATCAGCACGATAAACTGCCTGCTTCGCCCGATAGTAATAACTGTCTGAAGCCTGGCTAACCCGTTTTTTCACATCATCCAGCGCTTTTTCTGCACGCGCTTTCAGCTCAACATATTTCTGATCGGCGGGATCGCCAGAGGAGCGGAGCACCTCTTCCAGTGTTTCACTAAGCAGCGTCAGGTCGTCATCGATACGTGTATCACCAAACTGATTAGACATTCTCGTTCTCCATTTGCGTAAAACCTGTCACTAACTATAGACAAGGGTTGTTGATTACGCCTGAATTACCTCGCGTGCCATCCCAATGTGTGGGATACCATCTTCTTCATAGACCTCCGTCACAGGGATAAAACCGAAACTCTGGTAGAAGTTTTGCAGATGCGCCTGCGCCCCGAGGTAAACAGGCTTATCAGGCCAGTGATGCGTACATGTTTCGAGTGTTTTACTCATCAGCTGCTGCCCCACTTTTTCGCCACGCAACGCTTCACTGACAATCACCCGACCTATAACGACCGGCTCAAGATCATCATCACTTTTCAGAATCCTCGCATACGCCACCAGTTCATCATTTTTCCAACCGAGAATATGGCGATTATCCCCCGTCAAATCATCACCATCGATATCCTGATAAGGGCAATTCTGCTCGACAACAAACACCGCGCAACGCAGTTGTAATAAGGCATAAAGCTGGGAAACCGATAATTCAGAGTGATGCAGATCTTGCCATTCAATCATAATGCTCTCCTTTTAGATGTATGCCTTATACTAGCCGGAATATTTTTTGAAACGTGATGAACTCATGGAATTAATTTTTTTAGGTACTTCAGCCGGTGTGCCAACCCGCACGCGCAATGTCACGGCAATATTGCTTAACCTGCAACATCCGACCCAGAGCGGACTTTGGTTGTTTGACTGCGGTGAAGGCACCCAGCATCAGCTACTGCATACCGCCTTTAACCCTGGAAAACTGGACAAGATTTTTATCAGTCACCTTCATGGCGATCATCTTTTTGGTTTACCCGGCTTGCTGTGCAGTCGTTCTATGTCAGGCATTATCCAACCCTTAACGATTTATGGTCCGCAAGGTATCCGTGAATTTGTGGAAACCGCGCTGCGGATTAGCGGCTCATGGACCGATTATCCGCTGGAAATTGTCGAAATTGGCGCTGGCGAAATTCTCGATGATGGCCTGCGCAAAGTAACCGCTTATCCGCTGGAACACCCACTGGAATGTTATGGCTATCGTATTGAAGAACATGATAAACCGGGTGCATTAAATGCCCAGGCATTAAAAGCTGCTGGCGTGCCGCCTGGCCCACTGTTTCAGGAATTAAAAGCGGGCAAAACAATCACGCTGGAAGATGGAAGGCAGATTAACGGCGCAGATTACTTAGCTGCTCCAGTGCCAGGTAAAGCGCTCGCTATTTTCGGCGATACCGGCCCCTGCGATGCCGCACTTGACCTGGCTAAAGGTGTCGATGTCATGGTGCACGAAGCGACGCTGGATATAACCATGGAAGCCAAAGCCAATAGTCGCGGCCATAGCTCTACACGCCAGGCTGCGACACTAGCCCGTGAGGCTGGAGTCGGCAAGCTAATCATTACCCACGTCAGCTCGCGCTATGATGACAAAGGTTGTCAGCACCTGTTACGTGAATGCAGGTCAATTTTCCCGGCGACTAAACTGGCGAATGATTTCACCGTGTTTAACGTTTAACTCTGCTTATTATTAAAAACAGGGCGAAACTTGCCCTGTTATCGCAACCCGCGCTACATATATCCACCCACACAGGCATATTGAGCGATTTTTGATATTTATTCATCTCCTTACGCACTATATTCAGAGCAATAAGTTGCCTCTTTTCATCTTGATTCAGCACAACCTTTGCAACTAAAAGGAGCCCATGATGGTTACAGTTGTCAGCAATTATTGTCAATTATCTCAAACGCAACTCAGTCAGACATTTGCAGAAAAATTTACTGTGACCGAGGAATTACTGCAGTCTTTAAAAAAAACAGCGTTATCCGGAGATGAAGAAAGCATTGAGTTACTGCATAATATTGCGTTAGGTTATGATAAATTTGGGAAAGAAGCTGAAGATATTCTTTACCATATTGTTAGAACCCCAACAAATGAGACCCTATCGATTATCCGACTTATCAAAAATGCTTGTTTAAAATTATATAATTTGGCACATACCGCAACCAACTCCCCCCTTAAACCGGCTGGTCCGGATAATTCAGATGATCTCCTGTTCAAAAAGCTATTCTCCCCTTCGAAATTAATGACAATTATCGGTGATGAAATTCCTCTTATATCTGAAAAACAGTCGCTTTCAAAGGTGCTTTTAAATGATAAGAATAATGAACTGAGCGATGAGACAAACTTCTGGGATAAAAATCGTCAATTAACCACAGATGAAATAGCTTGCTATCTTCAGAAGATCGCCGCTAATGCAAAAAATACTGAAGTCAATTATCCTACTGGTCTCTACGTCCCCTACTCCACCAGAACTCACCTGGAAGACACTCTCAATGAAAATATTAAGAGCGATCCATCATGGCCGAAAGCAGTCCAGTTATTCCCCATAAATACTGGCGGACACTGGATATTAGTTTCGCTACAGAAAATAGTAAATGAAAAAAATAATACACAACAAATAAAATGCGTCATATTCAACTCATTGCGTGCACTAGGCCATGATAAAGAAAATTCACTTAAGCGTATTATTAATAGTTTCAATTCTGAACTCATGGGAGAAATGTCGAATAATGAGAATATAACAGTTCATTTAACTGAACCAGAGATAATATTTTTACATGCCGATCTTCAGCAATACTTAAGCCAAAGTTGCGGTGCATTTGTGTGCATGGCAGCCCAGGAAGTGATTGAACAAAGGTAAAGCAATTCTGACAGCGCCCCCTATACGTTATTAAAAAACTATGCTGACAGATTTAAAAAATATTCAGCAGAAGAGCAGTACGAAATTGATTTTCAACATCGACTGGTAAACAGAAATTGTTATTTAGATAAATATGGCGATGCACGAATCAATGCTTCTTATACACAATTAGAAATAAAACACTCACAACCCAAAAATAGAGCATCCGGCAAAAGAGTGAGTTAACATCATTGTTAATCAATTCGACCAGTCAGTAAATATGCTGACTGGTCGAACATAATTTGCTAAAAAGTCATCACTGACTGATGTCAGTCCCACCATCTGCCAGTTCAATCTACGGGTATTTCCAGCGTATCGCGGCACGCGATTGCTGGTCTGTTGATGTAGTGGATTGTAGTTGCTGACTTTTCTTACCCTCAGATTTCTGCCCCACTTGTCAATTCAATCTGCCAATAAATAACATAATTATATTTTTATTCCTCACAGAAATTCCTTTTTAAAAATAGCGAACCCACTGTAAAAAACACTTTTTGTATATCTCTACCAAGCGTAATAAAATAAACGCTCATAATTCATTATAAATAATAAGGAAATAACGCCTTTTATTGATAATTTACATATGAAAAAAATTTTCCTTTTGTTATATTATTTCTGTTTTCACTCCCTCTGATTATTTTTACCAACCCTGGGTCACTGCATTATCGCCAACGCCCCGACACGTAAGTCCTGGGCAATTAGAAAAAACAGTTCGTTATCTTACACAAACTGTGCATCCACGTAATGCCGGCAATATTGATAATCTGAATAGGTCCGCAGAGTATATAAAAGAGTTCTTTGTCAGTAGCGGTGCCAGAGTTACCGCGCAGGGCGTCCCCGATTGGCTATTACGACTCTGCGCCTGGAAGCCAGAATTACCCTTACCCGGCAATGTCCTGGCTTTATCCCGATCGGGGAGACTTTATTGCTGTGGTCGGCAGAATGCAGGATATCAACGCCGTTCGTCAGGTAAAAGCGGCATTGTTGTCATCCCGGGATTTATCTGTTTATTCTATGAATGCCCCAGGGTTTATTCCCGGTATTGATTTTTCTGATCACCTTAATTATTGGCAACACGATATTCCCGCCGTAATGATTACTGACACCGCTTTTTATCGTAATAAACAATACCACTTGCCCGGTGATACCGCAGACAGATTGAATTATCAGAAAATGGCTCAGGTGGTGGATGGTGTTATAACCTTGTTATACAACAGTAAATAATAAAAATTTCTCGAGGCGGGTCCAGAAACAGCGACATGTACATTTTATTTTCCCTCGTCTGTTTTAAGATGCGAAACATAAAATTCAATGGAGGAAAAATAAATGGGAATGATTGGCTATTTTGCAGAAATTGACTCAGAAAAGATTAACCAACTGCTTGAGTCTACTGAAAAACCTTTGATGGATAATATACATGACACGCTTTCAGGATTACGCCGACTGGATATTGATAAACGCTGGGATTTTTTACACTTTGGGCTGACAGGCACCTCTGCTTTTGATCCCGCGAAGAATGATCCGCTGAGTCGTGCCGTGCTTGGTGAACACAGCCTCGAAGATGGCATAGATGGCTTCCTGGGATTGACCTGGAATCAGGAATTAGCCGCGACAATCGACCGACTGGAATCACTGGATCGAAGTGAGCTGCGTAAACAGTTTTCCATTAAGCGACTCAATGAAATGGAGATTTATCCGGGAGTGACCTTTTCAGAAGAGTTAGAGGGGCAACTCTTTGCCTCGATCATGCTTGATATGGAAAAGCTGATTAGCGCGTATCGACGTATGCTACGACAAGGGAATCATGCGCTGACGGTTATTGTTGGGTGATGGTGTCAGAGCGCCAAAAAAAACCGCCGAACATGTCGGCGGCTTTCTGACTTACAAACTAACAGATTACATCAGCGGCATTGCTAACCGCACAATACTAATCAGCGGTTGTGGCCATACACCCAACACCAGTACCAACAGTGCAGAAATCAGCACCACGATACCGCCCGCGCTGTACTGCCAGTTTGACGGTGCATCGCGACCCGGTTGTTCCGGTGCGTGCAGGTACAGGCTCACCGCCACGCGCAGGTAGTAGTAGAGGCCGATTGCCGAACCGACAACCACGGCACCCACCAGCCACCACAAGTGTGTCTGGACACCGACCGCCAGCACGTAGAACTTACCGATAAAGCCCAGCGTCATCGGGATACCGGCCAGAGACAGCATCATCACCGTCATCACTGCCGCGAGGATCGGACGATGCCAGAACAGACCGCGGTAAGAGAACAGGGAATCAGCATCCGGGCCACGATACGGGCTGGACATCAGGCTGACCACGCCGAACGCGCCGAGGCTGCTGAACAGATAACCGGCCAGGTAAACCCCTACCGCTTCCATCGACATCTCGCCGGTTTGCAGCGCAATCAGCGCTACCAGCAGATAGCCGAGGTGAGAGATAGATGAGTAACCGAGCAGACGTTTGATATTGGTCTGGCTCAGCGCCATCAGGTTACCGAAGATGATGGAGGCAAAGGCGATAATCGCCAGCACCACGCGAATCGCTTCGCTGTCACCCACCGGTGCGTAGAGGAACAGACGCATCACCACACCGAAGATAGCGATTTTGCTCGCCGTCGCCAGGAAAGTGGAAACCGGCGCAGGCGCGCCCTGGTATACGTCTGGCGTCCACAGGTGGAACGGCACCAGAGAGAGTTTGAAGCCGAGGCCAACAATCATCAGGCCGAAACCTGCCAGCAACAGCGGCTCGTTGAGCATACCGTCGCCAAGGTTTTTACCCAACGCGACAAACGACAGGTCGCCAGACTGCGCATACACCAGCGCCATACCAAACAGCAGGAAAGAAGACGCTGCGGCAGAAAGGATGGTGTATTTGATACTGGCTTCCAGTGAACGTTTCTGGCGGAAAGCGTAACCGACCAGGCCAAACAGCGGCAAAGAGATCAGTTCGATACCGAGGAACAGAGACGCCAGATGGTTGGCATTCGCCAGCAGGATCCCGCCCAGCGCGGCAATTAACACCAACAGGTAGAACTCGTCCTTGTTGTCGTTATAGCCTTCAAGCCACGGGTAGGCGAAAGTACAGGTGGCGAGGCTCGCCAACAATACCAGCCCGGTGTAAAGCATGGCGAAACCATCAACGCGCATCAGCGGCGTAACGTCCATAGCGCCCGCCTGGCCAACAAACCAGAGCGAAACCAGCGCCGCGTTAAGCCCAATAACCGAGAGCGTAGCGTTGAGGAAATGATTGCGTCGCCACGCAATGGAGAGCATCACAACCACCACCGTCAAGCCGACGATCAGCAACGGTAGCAGTGCGATCAGGTTTTGTGGAGTTATTGTCATGGCGATTTACGGCCTTGTAGTAGTAACGGAATTAACAAACCACTGCTGGATATTGCCAATCGCGGAGTGCGAGGTATCCAGAATCGGCTGCGGATAGAAGCCCAGCAGTACCAGCAGCACCACCAGCAACAGGATCATAAACAGCTCACGCAGCGACATCCCTGGCAGTTCCTGGCTGGCAATCTGGCTTTTCGCTTTACCGAAGTAAGCGCGATGTAACATCGCCAGCGAATAAACAGATGCAAAGACCAGCCCAAAGGTAGAGATAACGGTAATCACCGGGACAACCTGGAAGCTGCCGAACAGAATCATAAATTCGCCGACGAAGTTACCGGTGCCAGGCATCCCAAGCGTTGCCACCGCAAAGAACAGCGACAGTGCTGGCAGCCATTTCATCTTGCTCCACAGACCGCCCATCATGCGCATGTCGCGGGTATGGATACGTTCATAAAGCTGACCGCAGAGAATAAACAGACCCGCCGCCGACAAGCCGTGCGCAATCATCTGGATTACCGCGCCCTGGTAGGCCAACTGGCTGCCGGTGTAGATTGCAATCAGCACGAAGCCCATGTGGGAAACCGAGGTGTAGGCGATCAGACGTTTGATATCGGTCTGGGCGAAGGCCATCCACGCACCGTAGAAGATGCCGATAACACCCAGCCACATAGCAATTGGCGCGAACTCTGCCGACGCGTTCGGGAACAGCGGCAGGGAGAAACGCAGCAAACCGTAAGCGGCAGTTTTCAGCAAGATCCCCGCGAGGTCAACGGAACCGGCGGTCGGAGCCTGGGAGTGCGCATCCGGCAGCCAGCCATGCAGCGGAACCACCGGCATTTTGACTGCGAAGGCGATGAAGAAGCCCAGCATTAACAGGTATTCCACACCACTGGACATTGGCGTATTCAGCAGCTCTTCATAGTTGAAGGTCCAGACGCCGGTCGCATTGTAGTGAACAAAAACCAGCGCCAGGATGGCGATCAACATCACCAGACCACTCGCCTGGGTGTAAATGAAGAACTTGGTTGCCGCCGTGATACGCGTTTTACCGTCAGAGGCTTTATGCCCCCACAGTGCGATCAGGAAGTACATCGGCACCAGCATCATTTCCCAGAAGAAGAAGAACAGGAACATGTCGATGGCAAGGAACACGCCGATAACGCCGCCCAGGATCCACATCAGGTTGAGGTGGAAGAAGCCCTGATATTTTTCGATCTCTTTCCACGAACAGAGTACCGCCAGCACACCGAGCAGACCGGTCAGCACGACCATCAGCAGCGACAGCCCGTCAATGGCGAGATGGATAGAGATACCAAAACGCGGGATCCACGGCATGTCGAATTCAGACTGCCACTGCGGAATTCCGGCGGATTGCGTCAGTGAATAACCGCCCTGCAACCACAGTTGCAGCGACAGCGCCAGCGTCAATCCCATGGTGATCAGCGCGATCCAGCGCGGCACCTTGACGCCAAAGCGTTCGGTCTGCCAGCACAGGAAGCCGCCAATAAAGGGAATTAATATTAGCCAGGGTAGTAACATGGCGATCTTTATTCCTTGTAAAAGTCCCGTCAGGACCGGATTTTCAACGAATTCTCACGACAGAAAATTCTCTTCGGACTGGGGGTAGTGTCGGATGCGCCGCGAAGGCAGCTTATCCGACCTACGTTCTTATATGCCCAGGGGCAATCCCACAATCCTTAACTCAACGCAGTACCATCAACAGTGCCAGCACCACGACCGCACCGATGCTCATGGATGCCACATACCAGCGCAGATAACCGTTCTCGCTTAACAGCAGACCTTTACCTGCAAAGCGGGAAAGAACCGCCGGGATGTTCATCATTGAGTTCAGCGGATCGCGTTTCAGCAACCAGGCAATACCCAGGAACGGCTTGACGAACACTTTGTCGTACAGCCAGTCAAAGCCCCAGGCGTTGTACCACCAGGTACTCAGCAGGCGGCCCGGCGCACTGTTGGCGATGGAGGTCACCAGAGTACGTTTACCCAGCCACAGCCAGGCTGCCAGCAGAATGCCGACCACCGCGACCACGCCAGAGGTAATTTCCAGGGTCAACATGCTGCCGTGCGCCAGTTCCGTCGTTTGCGGAAGCACGCCCTGCAGCGGCGGTACAATCAGTGCGCCAACGAAGGTGGAAAGGATCAGCAGCACAATCAGCGGCAGGCTGTGAGTTACCCCTTTCACGGCGTGAGCGTGAATTTGTTCTTTTCCGTGGAAGACGATGAAAATCATACGGAAGGTGTAGAGCGAGGTCATAAACGCACCGACCAGACCTGCCACCATCAGATTGATATGACCATTCGCCATCGCACCCGCGAGGATCTCATCCTTACTGAAGAAGCCCGCAGTGACCAGCGGCAGTGCCGACAGTGCTGCGCCGCCCACCAGGAAGCAGAGATAAACCAGCGGAATAGATTTACGCAGACCGCCCATCTTGAAGATGTTCTGTTCGTGATGGCAGGCCAGAATGACGGAACCGGATGCCAGGAACAGCAGCGCTTTAAAGAACGCGTGAGTCATCAAGTGGAAAATCGCCGCATCCCATGCCTGCACGCCAAGCGCGAGGAACATGTAGCCAATCTGGCTCATGGTAGAGTAAGCGAGAACACGTTTGATGTCGGTCTGTACCAGCGCGGCAAAACCGGCCAGCAGCAGCGTAACCGCCCCGACAATACCCACCAGATGCAGAACTTCCGGCGTCATCAGGAACAGGCCGTGGGTACGGGCGATCAGGTAGACACCCGCGGTTACCATCGTTGCGGCGTGGATCAGCGCGGAGACAGGCGTCGGGCCCGCCATCGCGTCAGCAAGCCATGTCTGCAACGGCAACTGCGCAGATTTACCGACCGCACCGCCCAGCAGCATCAGCGTCGCCCACATCAGCATGTTATTGCCGTCAGCAAAGTGCGCTGGTGCCAGTTCCACCATTTCGCGGAAGTTCAGGGTGCCCAGTTCGTTGTAAAGAATGAACAGTGCGAAAGCGAGGAACACGTCACCCACACGGGTCACGACGAACGCTTTCATTGCCGCTGCGCCATTCTTCGGATCGGTGTAATAGAACCCGATCAGCAGATAGGAGCACAGGCCCACGCCTTCCCAGCCGAGGTACATCAGCAGCAGGTTGTCGGCAAGCACCAGAACCACCATGCTGGCGATGAACAGGTTGGTGTAAGCGAAGAAGCGAGAGTAGCCCTCTTCACCGCGCATATACCAGGAGGCGTACATGTGAATAAGGAAACCCACACCAGTGACCACCGAGAGCATGGTCAGCGACAGGCCGTCCAGCACCAGGTTAAAACCGATGTTAAAGTCGCCTACCGACATCCACGTCCACAGCGGCTGGCTGTATGTCTGCTCGCCGTTAGCGAAGAAATCAACGCCGATAAAGGCGGTTACCAGCGCCGCCAGGCCCACAGAGCCTACGCCGACGATCGCCGAGACGTTTTCAGACCAGCGCCCACGGGAGAATGCCAGCAGGACGAAGCCAATCAATGGCAAAATAATGGTTAAGGCAAGCATGTTCATCCGCGCATCTCACTTACTGAATCGATGTTCAGGTTCTGGCGACGACGGTGAAGTTGCAGCAGCAGCGCAAGGCCGATACTCGCTTCTGCCGCCGCGAGGCTGATGGCGAGAATGTACATCACCTGACCGTCGGTCTGGCCCCAGTAGCTTCCGGCGACCACGAAGGCCAGCGCGGAGGCGTTAATCATGATTTCCAGACCAATCAACATAAACAGCAGATTGCGACGGATAACCAGACCGGTTAAGCCAAGAACGAATAAGATTGCCGCGAGGATCAGTCCATGTTGTAAGGGGATCATGCGTGCTCCTCCGTTTTTCTTTTCGCGCTGTCGTCTTTACGATTGCTCAGCACTTCACCCGCACGCTCTTCACGACCGACGTGGAAGGCCACAACCAGACCTGCGAGCAGCAGCATAGAAGCCAGTTCCACCGCCAGTACGTAAGGCCCGAACAGCGTAATACCCACTGCTTTAGCACTGATTGGCGTACCGTCGATACCCTGATCGTTAACACCGAGGATGGCGTAAACAATCACCACCAGCATGATGGCCGACAAAATTGCCGGACCAATCCACACCTGCGGTTTCAGCCACTGGCGTTCCTGTTCGATTTCTGAACCGCCCAGGTTGAGCATCATCACCACGAACACGAACAGCACCATAATGGCACCCGCGTAGACGATAATTTCCAGCGCACCGGCGAAGTAAGCGCCCAGTGAGAAGAACACCCCGGAAATCGCCAGCAGCGAAATAATCAGGTACAGCAGTGCGTGTACCGGATTGGTATGGGTGATCACTCGCAAGGTCGCAAGTATGGCTATCAGGCCACAGATATAAAAAGCGAACTCCATTGCCCCTCTCCTTACGGTAACAGGCTCTTGACGTCGATAGGCTTGGCTTCGTTCTCTGCTTCGCCCTTATCTTTGCCGTCGATTGCCATACCTGCCATCCGGTAGAAGTTATATTCCGGGTATTTGCCCGGACCGGAGATCAGCAGATCCTCTTTCTCGTAAACCAGATCCTGGCGCTTGTATTCCCCCATTTCGAAATCCGGGGTTAACTGAATCGCCGTGGTCGGACAGGCTTCTTCGCACAGACCACAGAAAATGCAGCGTGAGAAGTTGATGCGGAAAAATTCCGGGTACCAGCGACCGTCTTTGGTTTCTGCTTTTTGCAGCGAGATACAGCCGACCGGGCAGGCTACCGCGCAGAGGTTACAGGCTACGCAACGCTCTTCGCCGTCCGGGTCGCGGGTCAGAACGATACGACCACGATAACGGGGCGGCAGATAGACCGGCTCTTCCGGGTACATTCGCGTTTCGCGTTTGGCGAACGCGTGCAGGCCGATCATCCAGATACTACGAACCTGGGTGCCGAAACCTACTAACAATTCTTTTAAGGTCATGGTCTTATTGCCCCTTATTGCGCCTGCCAGAGAATGACAGCCGCCGTTACCAGCAAGTTGATCAGCGTCAGCGGCAGGCAGATTTTCCAGCCGAAGGACATTACCTGGTCATAACGCGGACGCGGTAACGACGCACGAATCAAAATGAACATCATCATAAAGAACGCGGTTTTCAGCGCGAACCAGATGAATGGCGGTAACAACGGGCCTTGCCAGCCACCGAAGAACAGCGTCACCATCAATGCAGAGATGGTCACAATCCCGATGTACTCACCCACGAAGAACAGACCGAACTTCATACCGGAATATTCAATGTGGTAACCATCCGCCAGTTCCTGCTCGGCTTCCGGCTGGTCAAACGGGTGACGGTGACATACCGCCACGCCCGCGATGGCAAAGGTAATAAAACCAAAGAATTGCGGGATAACGTTCCACACATGCGCCTGGCTGTTGACGATGTCGGTCATGTTGAATGAACCGGCCTGCGCCACCACGCCCATCAAGGAAAGCCCGAGGAACACTTCGTAGCTCAGGGTCTGCGCAGAAGCACGCATCGCACCCAGCAACGAGTATTTGTTGTTACTTGACCAGCCCGCAAACAGCACCGCGTAAACCGCCAGACCTGCCATCATCAGGAAGAACAAAATCCCGATGTTCAGGTCGGCAACCACCCAACCCGGACTGACTGGCACAATCGCAAAGGCCAGCAGCAGCGAGGTAAAGGCAATCATCGGTGCCAGGGTAAAGATGACGCGATCCGAGAATTTCGGGATCCAGTCTTCTTTAAAGAACATTTTGATCATGTCCGCAACCAGCTGGAGCGAACCGCCCCAGCCAACACGGTTAGGTCCGTAACGGTTCTGGAACAGACCCAGCAGGCGACGTTCGCCAAAGCTCATGAATGCCCCGCAGGTGACAACCACCAGCAGGATCACCACCGCTTTGAGGATGGTCAGCAGGATCTCAATCAGTTCCGGTGATATCCAACTCATTGTTGTGCCTCCTTGAGATCCTCAAGATGCGCGCCAGCCAGCACCGGAGCAATGCCGGACATACCCATCGGCAAGCCCACCTGCCCTGCCGTCAGTCCTTCGGCGATTTCAACCGGCAGCGTGACCGTGTTGCCATCGTAACTAAAGGAGACGCGTGTACCTGCGTTCACACCCAACTTCGCGGCATCCGCTGGGTTGAGTTTGATGTACGGCTGCGGCATACGGCTCTGGAAGACCGGAGCACGCTGTGACAATTCATCGCTGCCAAACAGGTGGTAATACGGCGCGATACGCCATTTCCCGTCCTGCGGCTGGAAGCGTGCCGGTACGCTGGTGAAGTAATCCAGACCATTTTCGCTGGTTTCAAACAGACGCACGCCCGGATCGCCAAAGCGCAGTTTGCCGCCCACTTCGTCCTGGAATTTGTTCCACGCCTGCGGGGAGTTCCAGCCCGGCGCCCAGGCAAACGGCACTTGCGAACGGTGCGCAGTCGGCTGGTTGTTACCTTCCATCGAGAAGGTGAACATGGTGTCAATATCCTGCGGCTGACGCGGCTCATGAACGCTGATATTGGCGCGCATGGCGGTACGACCGCTGTAACGGTGCGGTTCACGGGCCAGTTTCTGCCCACGAATACGGAATGTCGCATCCGGCGCAGCATCTTTGATACCTGCCAGTTCCGGGATTTTCGCCACAACAGCGTCAATCACATGGTCGAGCTGCGTCCAGTCCACTTCACGGCTCAGCAGGGTGCTGTGCAGCGAGTGTAACCAGCGCCAGCTTTCCAGCATGACAGTTTTGCTGTCGTAATAAGCAGGATCGTAAACCTGGAAGAAACGTTGGGCGCGGCCTTCGTTGTTGATCACCGTACCGTCGCTTTCAGCAAAGCTGGCAGCAGAAAGTACCAGATGGGCGTTTTCCATAATCGCTGTGCGTTGATGATCAACCACCATCACCAGCGGTGCTTTAGCCAGCGCAGCATTCACGCGGATAGCAGAAGCGTGACGATGCAGATCGTTTTCCAACACCACCACCGCGTCGGCGCGTCCGGTTTCCAGTTCGGTTAACGCTTCTTCAAGCGAACCGCCACCCATAATGCCCAGCCCCATGCTGTTGACGGAACGGGCAATCATGGTGATACCGACGTCAGCGCCGCGACCTTTCAGGGCTTTCGCGACGTTAGCCGCCGCCTGAATCACCTCTAAGCTACCGGCGTTCGTCCCGGAGATAATCAACGGTTTCTTCGCACCTGCCAGTGCCTGCACGATGACGTCGATTTTGCTTTGCAGCTCAGGTTCGATACCGTCAACCGCTGGTGCAGAGTTATCCAGCGCATGGGCGATGGCAAAACCTAAACGCGCCTGATCTTCAACCGGTGCGCGGTAAGTCCACGCCGCGATATCATCCAGACGGGTGTCATCAACGTTGGTAACAAACAGCGGATGCTTCGCACGTTGACCGATGTTGAGGATTGCCGCAATCTGCCAGTCAGCCACTTTCTGTGCTGCCGCCATTTCGCGCGCTTTACCTTTCACAGCCTGACGCACTGCCAGCGCGACGCGCGCGCCGGTCTGGGTAACGTCTTCGCCCAGCACCAGTACCGCATCGTAAGATTCGATTTCGCGCAGAGCCGGAGTATAAATGCCGCCTTCACGCAGCACTTTCAGCGCCAGTTGCAGACGTTCCTGCTCACCGTGAGCGATACCGGTGTAGAAGTTTTCTTCGCCCACCAGTTCACGCAGCGCAAAGTTGCTTTCCACGCTGGCACGCGGAGAACCAATACCGATCACTTTCTTCGACTGACGCAGAATATCTGCCGCGCCCTGCATTGCCTGTTCGGCGTTGAGGGTAATGAAATCATCGCCACGACGCTGTACTGGCTGACGCGGACGATCCTTCAGGTTGACGTAACCGTAACCGAAACGACCACGGTCGCAGAGGAAGTAGTGGTTTACCGTACCGTTGTAACGGTTTTCGATACGACGCAGTTCGCCGTAACGTTCACCGGGGCTGATGTTACAGCCGATGGAACATTGCTGGCAGATGCTCGGCGCAAACTGCATATCCCATTTACGGTTGTAACGCTCGGAGTGCGTTTTGTCGGTAAATACGCCGGTCGGGCAAATTTCGACCAGGTTACCGGAAAATTCGCTTTCCAGCGTGCCGTCTTCCGGGCGACCGAAGTAGACGTTGTCGTGCGCACCGTAAACGCCCAGATCTGTACCGTCAGCGTAATCTTTGTAGTAACGCACACAGCGGTAGCAGGCGATGCAGCGGTTCATTTCGTGAGAGATGAATGGCCCCAAATCCTGATTACGGTGGGTACGTTTGGTGAAACGGTAGCGACGGAAGCTGTGTCCGGTCATCACAGTCATATCCTGAAGATGGCAGTTACCGCCCTCTTCACATACCGGACAGTCGTGCGGGTGGTTGGTCATCAACCACTCGACCACGCTTTCACGGAACTGTTTCGCTTCTTCGTCGTCAATGGAAATAAAGGTGCCATCGGAAGCCGGTGTCATACAGGACATCACCAGGCGACCACGCGTGTCTTCCGCGTTTTGGTATTGCTTCACCGCACACTGGCGGCAAGCACCGACACTTCCCAGCGCCGGATGCCAGCAAAAGTAAGGAATATCAAGGCCCAGAGACAGACAAGCTTCCAGCAGGTTGTCCGCTCCGTTGACCTCGTATTCTTTGCCGTCTACATGAATTGTAGCCATTAGCATGCTTCCAGTTTTCTCAGTCAGAGACTGAGCGTTAATCGAAATTCGGTTACCAGCGCTCTTTCAGCAGGTTCGGCTGAATCCCATTAATCAAATGGGTATTGCTGAACGGCTGTTTGATTCCCGCCTCAAATTCTTCGCGGAAATATTTGATGGCGCTCTGTAACGGCTCCACTGCACCAGGTGCGTGGGCACAGAAAGTTTTACCCGGGCCTAAGAATCGACACAGTTGCTCAAGTGTTTCGATATCGCCCGGCTGACCTTCACCACGCTCCAGCGCACGCAGAATTTTCACGCTCCACGGCAGACCGTCGCGGCACGGCGTACACCAGCCGCAGGACTCACGGGCGAAAAACTCTTCCAGGTTACGCACCAGCGACACCATGTTGATCTCATGGTCAACCGCCATCGCCAGCGCCGTACCCAGACGGCTGCCCGCTTTACCGATACTTTCGAATTCCATCGGCAGATCAAGGTGCGCTTCGGTCAGGAAGTCAGTCCCCGCGCCGCCTGGCTGCCAGGCTTTAAATTTCAGACCATCACGCATACCACCGGCGTAATCTTCGAGGATCTCGCGTGCGGTGGTGCCGAACGGCAGTTCCCACAGTCCCGGATTTTTCACCCGACCGGAGAAGCCCATCAGCTTGGTGCCAGCATCTTTACTTTTCGAGATGTTCTGATACCACTCCACGCCGTTAGCGAGGATCGCCGGAACGTTACACAGGGTTTCGACGTTGTTGACACAGGTCGGTTTGCCCCATACGCCGGAGGTTGCCGGGAAGGGGGGTTTCGAGCGTGGGTTAGCACGACGCCCTTCCAGGGAGTTGATTAACGCTGTTTCTTCCCCGCAGATGTAGCGCCCTGCCCCGGTATGGACGAACAGTTCGAAGTCAAAACCTGTTCCCATAATATTTTTGCCAAGCAGACCTGCTTCGGTGGCTTCGGCAATGGCGCGGCGCAGATTTACTGCCGCTTCGATATATTCGCCACGCAGGAAGATGTAGCCACGGTAAGCTTTCAGCGCAAACGCGGAGATGAGCATACCTTCCACCAGCAGGTGCGGCAGTTGCTCCATCAGCAGGCGGTCTTTATAGGTGCCTGGCTCCATTTCATCGGCGTTACACAGCAGGTAACGGATGTTCATGGATTCGTCTTTCGGCATCAGGCTCCATTTCAGGCCGGTAGAAAAGCCCGCGCCACCGCGCCCTTTCAGACCAGCGTCTTTTACCTGATTAACGATTTCGTCCGGAGACAGCCCGGTCAGCGCCTTACGCGCGCCTTCGTAACCGTTTTTGCTGCGATATTCGTCCAGCCACACTGGCTGTTTGTCATCGCGCAGACGCCAGGTCAGCGGATGCGTTTCGGGAGTACGGATAATGTTTTTCATTTATACCGCTCCAGCAGTTCAGGGATCGCTTCCGGGGTCAGATGCGCGTGAGTATCCTCATCGATCATCATGTTTGGCCCTTTATCACAGTTCCCCAGGCAGCAAGTTGGCAGCAGCGTAAAGCGACCGTCAAATGTCGTTTGCCCTGGTTTGATGTTTAGCTTTTTCTCGAGCGCCGCCTGAATACCCTGGTAACCGTTGATATGACAGACCACGCTGTCACAATAACGGATCACATGGCGGCCAACCGGCTGGCGGAAGATCTGGCTGTAGAACGTTGCCACACCTTCGACGTCGCTTGCCGGAATACCCAGCACATCGGCGATCGCGTGGATCGCACCATCCGGCACCCAGCCACGCTGCTTCTGAACGATTTTCAGCGCTTCAATGGACGCCGCACGCGGGTCTTCGTAGTGGTGCATCTCGTGCTCAATCGCTTCACGCTCTGCCGCACTCAGCTCAAAAGCCTCGGTTTGTGGTTGTTGATTCTCGTGCATAATTAGCGGTCCACATCTGACATAACAAAATCGATACTGCCCAGATAAACAATCAGGTCAGACACCAGGCTGCCGCGGATCGCCGCCGGAATTTGCTGCAAATGCGCATAACTCGGCGTGCGGATACGAGTGCGATAACTCATGGTGCTACCGTCGCTGGTCAGGTAGTAACTGTTGATCCCCTTGGTCGCCTCAATCATCTGGAAAGATTCATTGGCAGGCATCACCGGCCCCCACGACACTTGCAGGAAGTGGGTGATCAGGGTTTCGATATGTTGCAGCGTGCGCTCTTTCGGCGGCGGCGTGGTCAGCGGGTGATCCGCTTTGAACGGGCCTTCCGGCATGTTGTTGAGGCACTGCTCAAGAATGCGCAGACTCTGGCGCAGCTCTTCCACTTTCAGCATTACGCGGGTGTAGCAGTCAGAAACACCACCACCAACCGGGATTTCAAAGTCGAAGTTTTCATAGCCAGAATAAGGACGCGCCTTACGCACGTCGAAGTCGATCCCGGTAGCACGCAGGCCCGCGCCAGTGGTGCCCCACTCCAGCGCCTCTTTCGCGCCATAGGCGGCAACGCCCTGGGAACGACCTTTCAGAATGGTATTTTGCAGCGCCGCTTTCTCGTAAGACGCCAGACGTTTCGGCATCCAGTCGAGGAACTCACGCAGCAGGCGATCCCAGCCGCGCGGCAGGTCGTGCGCTACGCCGCCAATACGGAACCACGCCGGGTGCATACGGAAACCCGTGATCGCTTCCACCAGATCGTAAATTTTCTGACGATCGGTAAAGGCGAAGAACACGGGCGTCATTGCGCCGACGTCCTGAATAAAGGTCGAGATGTACAGCAGGTGGCTGTTGATACGGAACAGTTCGGAGAGCATAACGCGAATGACGTTAACGCGATCCGGCACGGTGATCCCGGCCAGTTTCTCTACCGCCAGCACGTAAGGCATTTCGTTAACGCAGCCGCCGAGGTATTCAATACGGTCGGTATACGGAATGTAGCTGTGCCAGGACTGGCGCTCGCCCATTTTCTCCGCACCACGGTGGTGGTAGCCGATGTCTGGTACGCAGTCGACAATCTCTTCGCCGTCGAGTTGTAAAACGATACGGAAAGCCCCGTGCGCCGACGGGTGGTTCGGACCGAGGTTGAGGAACATGAAGTCCTCGTTTTCGGTGCCGCGCTTCATCCCCCACTCTTCCGGTTTGAAGGTCAGGGCTTCCATCTCCAGATCCTGTTTGGCTTTGGTCAGCTCAAACGGCGAGAATTCGGTAGCGCGCGCCGGGTAATCTTTACGCAGCGGGTGACCTTTCCAGGTTTGCGGCATCATGATGCGGCGCAGGTTCGGGTGACCGTCGAAAGTAATGCCAAACAGATCCCAGGTTTCACGCTCATACCAGTTAGCGTTCGGGAACAGTTTGGTGAAGGTCGGTACGTGCAGGTCGTTTTCTGCCAGCGCCACCTTCAGCATGATGTCGCGGTTACGATCGATAGAAATCAGATGGTAGAAAACGGAAAAATCCGCGGCAGGTAACCCTTCGCGGTGTGTGCGCAGACGTTCGTCCATGCCGTGTAAGTCAAACAGCATGACGTAAGGTTTCGGCAGTTTCTTTAAGAAATCGCCAACTTCCAGTAATTGTTCACGCTTGATCCACACAACGGGAACCCCGGTGCGAGTCGCCTGAACAGTAAAGGCATCCGGCCCAAAACGGTTGCGCAGTTCGCCAATTACCGGATCATCAAGATGATCGCGGGTCTGCCAGGCGGGTTCTTGCGCGGTTAAGTCGGTCATATTGTTCACCATTGCAAATGGTCCGTGGTGACTGTCGGCGCAGTAAGCTTCGCGAAATAGATTTAGGAATAAGCGAAGAAAAATCCCTTTGCCGACAGGCGCAAATTAAATCTCGTCAGGTGTACGCAGGTTGGTTACGGCAATGCGTTCACCGCGCTTGCGTTCGCGCTCTGATTGCATATTGGCGCGATAAACGCCCTGATCGCCAACCACCCAGGAGAGCGGACGACGTTCTTTGCCGATAGATTCCTGCAACAGCATCAGTGCCTGCATGTACGCTTCAGGACGCGGCGGGCAGCCCGGGATATACACATCAACCGGGATGAATTTATCGACGCCCTGCACAACGGAATAAATATCGTACATACCACCAGAGTTGGCACAGGCACCCATTGAGATAACCCATTTTGGTTCCAGCATCTGGTCATACAGACGCTGAATAACCGGTGCCATTTTGGTAAAGCAGGTTCCTGCAACCACCATCAGGTCAGCCTGACGCGGCGAAGCACGCAATACTTCTGCGCCAAAACGCGCCACGTCATGCACCGCGGTAAACGAAGTCACCATCTCAACGTAACAGCAGGAAAGACCGAAGTTATACGGCCAAATTGAGTTTTTACGACCCCAGTTAACCATGTCATTGAGCTTGCCCATAAACACGTTTTTGTTAACTTCTTGCTCCAGAGGGTCGGTTACGATCTCCTGCTTTTGCAGGGGGTAACGGTCGTTCTCACCGTTGGGATCTATGCGGGTGAGCGTATAATCCATCTTAATGCCTCGCGGTTAGCGTTGACGATTAGCGATACTGTTCGTTTCCGGGTTCATACGCTCGCGGCGTGAACGCGCGGGCGTCCAGTCCAGCGCGCCAATACGCACCAGATAAACCAGACCTGCCAGTAACACAAAAATAAAAATTGCAGCTTCCACAAAGCCTACCCAGCCGCTTTCGCGGATAGAGGTTGACCATGCGAACAGATACAGCGCTTCAACGTCGAAGATAACGAAGAACATGGCCACCAGATAAAACTTGGCGGACAGGCGTAAGCGGGCGGAGCCGACCGAGTCGATACCGGATTCAAACGGCACGTTTTTCGACCTCGCGCGTGCGCGACCGCCTAAAAACCAACCGCCTACCAGCATCAGGCAACACAGGCCAATGGCAACGATAAGAAAGATAGCGAATGCCCAGTGATGAGCGATGACTTCAGTGGATGTTGACATACTCATTGCTTACTCATCAAAAGTAGCGCCAGATTCACTGCTCTTCACGGCAGATGGACGCCACATCGATTCATGGGGAGGAATAAAAAAAACCTTACAATCACTGTAGAAATTCTTTTATACAGCTAATTGATGTGGTCTTTTACTCCTTTCTATAACCTTTTGTCAACTTTAACAAAAGTTTCTTCACATTAGTTTACATAATATCAACACCATTAGCATTTAATGCCCTTTCACCCCAGATCCTTGACGACTCCAGGATAATTAGATGTTGTTGAATCGTGTCCGTTGTGAAGCAATGGAAAAAATACGGGTCTATTTTGACAGGAATTTGTGTCGATTCCTCCCCCCAAAAGAGAGTATTTTCTTGATCTGTGACACGCTTTTGTCATTCCATAACAAAAACGCAGCAACAAATTTACGTATTTTTTAACATCATTGTAGCAGGTGATTTTTTTCAGGCGATTATTTGTGCGTTCGGGACGTGAATCTCTGGTGATTGAAAAATGAACAGTTTTGTGCGTTCTGCACTATGCGAGGAAGGATTTTTACTAAAAAAAAGCCGCTGGGGTTTAAAACACCCCCAGCGGCTCGTTTTTTACACTATTGTCTCAGGAATTATCTATCGTCCGTCGATTACTCGATATCCCTTTCAATCAACAATGAATCATCCCCTTCCGGAGCAGACATTGGGCTGTATTGCCACGGATTATGGTAGCTCTCCATCGCCTGATAGATCACCTGGGCCAGCTCATTATTACTGGACGGGTCATAGCACAGCAAATATTCGGTATCAGGTAGCGGCGGTAAGCCATCTACTCCACTCAGCACACGCAGGTCCGGGCTCATCATTTCAACCGGCCTTGCCGTCACGCCAAGACCGGCTTTCACTGCCGCACGAACGGCCGGAAGCGTCGAGGCGACATAAGCCAGTCGCCATGGAATATCTGCTTTATTAAGCGTCGCCAGCACCATATCGCGAAACGGACTTGGATCATCCAGCAATACAAGAGGGATCGGCTCACCTTTTTGCAATACGTATTCCGCTGCGCAGTACCAGTGTGTTGGCGAGGTACGCAGGTTCAATGCCTTAAAGGTAGAAGGACGATGGGTGGTTACCATCAAATCCACTTCCTGGGATTCCAGCATTTCTGCCATATAGGCATTACGTTTAACGCGGACATCCAGCGCTAATTTCGGATAAACCGAACTCACGCGATTTAACAGGAAAGGTAAGATCGTATCGGCAGATTCATCTGAAGCACCGATAGTTAACACGCCCTGAAGATTACTGAACATTAATGATGAGCAGGCCTCATCATTAAAACGCAGGATTTTCCTGGCGTAACCAAGAAGTTGAATGCCATGTTCAGTTAACAGTTTGTTGCGACCGTGACGAGCGAACAGTTCTTTCCCAACGAGTTGTTCCAGACGCTGCATTTGCTGACTTACGGCGGACTGAGTACGACACACAGCGGCAGCTGCGGCAGCAAAAGTGTTCAGATCGGCAACAGCAACAAATGTTCTCAGCAGATCGAGGTCGAGGTTAATTATCGGACGATTTGCACTTATCATATATTATCACTTACTGGCGGCTCATACTGAGCTGGTTAATGCTGTGCACACACAAACAAGCAATTCCATTTGTAATGTGCCTCCCTGGCAGTTTCATCCGGAACCCGGACGAAAGTAAAAATGCATATGAGTTGCACTAAAAAAGCGACTCACATTGTTCCGTTATAATGCCTGAAGTAGATCACAGAATATATCTGCAGGGATCGCATATCTATTAAGTTACTCACTCTTTTCTATTTATGACATGCGCGTGTTTGTATAAATGTAAATGTGAGTCCTTGTTCCACTCTCGTGCAGCATCGCTGGTCATACGCGAACACGTACAAACAGCAATGGTGAGGCGGCATCAAGAGCAGGGATCCGTCATTTATGCGAGCATTTTACCCCAAAAACCTTTTATTTATAAGGGTCATTGCGAATTATCTGATGCAAAGTTATGTTAGGCAAAGTAATCTTCTATTATTAATAAGCACATCAAAACCTTTTTGAATATTAAATAATAATTAATTAGCATCATCCTCATTCATTAATTCCGCTTAACAATAGTTTCACACCTTGCCCCCATTACGACACCTCGGAAATCATCACGCTGTTAAACTCTCCGTAATGCGGAAATATCATCATCGCGTTTCATTAGTGAATTCTTAAATGAGGCATTTTCACACAATTATCTTACAGATAAAAAAACCAGACTTACAATTAAGAATCAGAACAATTCACTATATAACATTGCATGTAAAGCATATACACCTCATTATTTTGTCATTATTAAGTTATTAACAGCACAATCGAGCCTTCCCCTCTGGCAAAATCTTATTCTGCAGACCTTCAAAACACCGTCCTGGGGGAGTACATTGTTCTAAGCTGACTTCCACGGCAGGGAGTGGCGATAACAGCAAAAAAGGTCAAGATTCATGTCCCCCATTGAAAAATCCAGCAAATTAGAGAATGTCTGTTATGACATCCGTGGTCCGGTGCTGAAAGAAGCAAAACGCCTGGAAGAAGAAGGTAACAAGGTACTGAAACTGAACATCGGCAACCCAGCCCCGTTCGGTTTTGACGCGCCAGATGAAATCCTCGTTGACGTGATACGCAACCTGCCTACCGCTCAAGGGTATTGCGATTCCAAAGGTCTTTACTCCGCGCGTAAAGCCATCATGCAGCACTACCAGGCTCGTGGCATGCGTGATGTTACCGTGGAAGATATTTACATCGGCAATGGTGTATCGGAGCTTATCGTTCAGGCAATGCAGGCATTGCTGAACAGCGGGGACGAAATGTTGGTTCCTGCACCAGATTACCCACTATGGACCGCGGCGGTTTCGCTTTCCAGCGGTAAAGCGGTGCATTATCTTTGCGATGAATCCTCTGACTGGTTCCCGGACCTCGATGATATTCGCGCTAAAATTACGCCTCGTACGCGTGGGATCGTTATTATCAACCCAAATAACCCAACCGGCGCGGTATATTCCAAAGAGCTTTTAATGGAGATTGTGGAGATTGCACGTCAGCATAATCTCATTATCTTCGCCGATGAAATTTATGACAAAATTCTCTACGACGACGCTGAGCATCACTCAATTGCACCGCTGGCACCTGACCTGCTGACCATTACCTTTAACGGACTGTCGAAAACGTACCGCGTTGCAGGCTTCCGTCAGGGGTGGATGGTGTTGAACGGGCCGAAAAAACACGCCAAAGGCTACATCGAAGGTCTGGAAATGCTGGCTTCAATGCGCCTGTGTGCTAACGTTCCTGCGCAACACGCCATTCAGACCGCGCTAGGTGGTTATCAGAGCATCAGTGAATTTATTACCCCTGGCGGTCGTCTTTATGAGCAGCGTAACCGCGCGTGGGAACTGATCAACGATATTCCGGGCGTTTCCTGCGTGAAACCTCGTGGTGCGCTGTATATGTTCCCGAAAATCGACGCCAAACGCTTTAACATTCACGACGATCAGAAAATGGTGCTGGATTTCCTGTTGCAGGAAAAAGTTCTGTTGGTGCAAGGGACGGCATTCAACTGGCCGTGGCCGGATCACTTCCGCATTGTCACGCTACCGCGTGTCGATGATATCGAGCTGTCTTTGAGCAAGTTCGCGCGTTTCCTTTCTGGTTATCATCAGCTGTAATCTTAATTTCACTGCCGGAGATTGCATCCGGCAGCGTTATCCCGCCACAATGACCTGATGATGTCATCATACGTAAGGTCACTATGAAACAGAGCCATTTTTTTGCCCATCTCTCCCGCCTGAAACTCATTAACCGCTGGCCGCTCATGCGCAACGTGCGGACGGAAAATGTGTCCGAACACAGTTTGCAGGTAGCGATGGTCGCCCATGCGCTGGCAGCTATCAAAAATCGAAAATTTGGCGGTAATGTCAACGCCGAACGTATCGCTTTACTGGCGATGTACCACGATGCCTCAGAAGTGCTCACCGGCGATCTCCCTACTCCGGTGAAATACTTCAATTCGCAAATCGCTCAGGAGTACAAGGCTATTGAAAAAATCGCTCAGCAAAAACTGGTCGATATGGTTCCGGAAGAGCTGCGGGATATCTTTGCGCCGTTAATTGACGAGCATGCATATAGCGATGAAGAAAAATCGCTGGTGAAACAGGCAGATGCACTGTGTGCATATCTGAAATGTCTGGAAGAACTCGCGGCCGGAAATAATGAATTCTTGCTGGCAAAAACGCGACTGGAAGCGACGCTTGAAGCGCGTCGCAGCCAGGAGATGGACTACTTCATGGAAGTATTTGTTCCCAGCTTCCATCTTTCGCTCGATGAGATTAGCCAGGATTCACCGCTGTAAGCAGCCGGAGTCTGCGTCGCATCAGGCAATAAGCGCCGGATGCGACATCAGGCTCTTGTCAAAACGGAAACAGCATCGGGATCATCACCACACAAACCGCCATCACGATAATGGTGAACGGTACCCCCAACTTCACAAAGTCACTGAAGCTGTAATTTCCCGGACCTAAAACCAGTGTGTTAACAGGTGAAGAAACCGGTGTCATAAAGGCGGCGGATGCTGCCATCGCCACGACCATCGCGAATGGATAAGGCGACACCCCCATCGTTTTGGCAGCAGCCAGCGCAATCGGAGCCATCAACACCGCCGTCGCGGTATTAGAGATAAATAGCCCAATAACCGCCGACAAGACAAACAAACACCCCAGCATCATATGTGGCCCGTAACCACCGCCAATGTCCATCAGCCCTTTCACCGCCAGCGCGACACCTCCCGTTTTCTGTAATGCCACAGCAAACGGCATCATCCCAACGATCAAAATAATGCTCGGCCAGTGAATGGATTTATAGGCGCTTTCAGCATCTATACAGCGGAATTTCCCCATCAGCAGGCAGGCGATGATAGCGGCAACAGGATTAGGAATTTCATCGGTCAGCATTAACGCCACCATTAGCACCAGACAGAAAATGGCATGGGGTGCCTGGCTGTGCGCGGGCGATGCTTCACTCACCTCTTCCGGTAAGTTCAGCGCTACGAAGTCGCGGCCCTGTTTGGCCAGCATACCGATCAGTTTCCAGTTACCCACAACCAGGATGATATCGCCCAGCAGCAGAGGCTCATCCGCCAGCGAACCTTCCAGCGCCACGCCATTGCGCTTTAGCCCCACCACATTCAGTCCGTAGCGGGTACGAAAACCAATTTCGCGCACCGATTTACCAATCAGTTCTGACTCAGGAATTAATGAAATCTCTGCCATGCCCACATCAAGGGCCTGGTCAGAAAAATACTCGCCGCGCAGTACCATCGGCTCCAGCAATTGCTCACTACAAAATTGCCGGAGATCGACATCAGCCGCAGACATATCAATAAGCAAAACGTCACGCGCGCGAAATTCAGAAACCCCATTAACGTTCACGATAACGCGACGAAAACGCCGCCAGCGTTCAACACCGATGACGTTAGCGCCATAACGCTCACGTAATTTGAGATCATCCAGCCGTTGACCAATCATTGGCGATCCGGGGCGAATAGCCAGACGTCGCGCACGCCCGGTCAGTCGATATTCACGGATAAGATCGCGAAAGGTTCGACGCGTCCAGCCTTCGCGCTGCGGGGTCTGGGTATCCCCTTTCAGCATGAAACGCATCACTAACATATACAAAATACCCAGCACCAGCACGACCAGGCCAATAGGTGTTACGCTAAAGAAACTGAAGCCGTGATAGCCTTCACGCAGCAATTCACTGTTGACTACCAGGTTCGGCGGCGTCGCCACCAGCGTCATCATGCCGCTAATCAGCCCGGCAAAACTTAACGGCATCATCAGACGTGACGGCGAAGTTTGCATACGCATGGCAACGCTTAACACCACGGGAATAAAGATAGCGACAACGCCGGTTGAACTCATAAACGCGCCAAGCCCCGCGACGGTCAGCATCAACAAAACCAACATTTTGATTTCACTGTTGCCCGCCACTTTGACCAGCCATGTTCCCATTACGGTGGCAACACCGGTACGGACCAAACCATCGCCAATAATAAACAAGGCGGCAATCAGGACAACGTTAGGATCAGAAAAGCCGGAAAATACTTCGGGGACCGTCAGCGTTCCGCTTAATGCAAACGCGACAATAACAAACAAAGCGACCGCATCCATACGCACTCTGCCCGTCGCAAACAAGACAATGGCAACGGCCAGTAATGAAAGAACCCAAATCAATTCACCGTTCACAACTTATCCTTGTTAATTGAGGGAGATGACTTGATTCTGCCATAAAAAAGCCCCGACGAGACGGGGCTAAATCATGATCAGGTGTTTCACTGAATAATAACATCGCCATTTGGCTGTTTGGTCACAGTAATTTGCTCCAGACTGTGGAGGACCAAATCGACCTCATTCAGGCGCGGGGTATCTGCCGGAGCGTTAACCGCAATGACATGGCAACCCGCCGCCAGGCCAGAAAGCACGCCAGCGGGAGCATCTTCCACCACCACACACTCCTGCGGCGCAAGCCCCAGCAGCTGCGCGCCTAACAGATACGCATCAGGTTCTGGTTTTCCGCGCTTCACTCGCTCAGCGGTTACAAACACCTCTGGTGCGGGAAGCCCAGCTATTTTATGGCGCGCTCGCGCTACCGGCATGGAGCCAGAAGTCACAATGGCCCACGGAATACCTGCTTTATTCAAATGACTGAGTAAGGCGATTGCCCCCGGAAGCGCGGTAATACCTTCGGTTTCCGTGGCCTCGATGTGCTCCAGACGCGTAAACTCGGCGGCAATATCAGCCTCGGATTTGCCCGCCATAAAATGGCGCAGAGAGGTGATCGCCTGTTTACCGTGAATGAAAGCCAGCACCTCTTCCGGCGCTAACCCATGACGTCTGGCCCAGTTGCTCCACGCCCGTTCTACCGCAGGCAGGGAATCCACCAGCGTTCCATCAAGATCAAACAGAAAACCTTTGCACCGCACGCGGGCCTCCTCAGGCATTGATAATTTGATTAATTTCGTTGGCGCTCAAATGGTACTGACGCGGGCAGGCATGCCACACATTAAGCATGCGCTGATATTTTTCCCACATTGGCGTCTGGGCGTTAAAACCGTGAGTTCCGGCGTCAAAATGGGTATAGCGCCCTTCCACATTAACCATAAAGCGGACATAACCGAGGTAACGTGCTTCAGTGGCGGCGTCAAAGCCGAGGAAGGTGACACGACGTTCATCGATGGATTGCTGGTCCTGCAAATTAGACCAGGAAACATGCAACGCATGATACATCTCCATAATGTCGATGATAGTGCGGCAGGTTTCTTCTTTCAGCTCGCCAAACTCGCGATCCAATTCACGCATCTGTAATCCGTAACCACGCTCAATAATTGTTTGCAGGCGACGGTAACGTTCAGCATTTGCCGGATCGAGCATAGTCATCATCTTGTACTGATTAGACAAAATAAGACGTTGCGCGTTGGTCATTTCCATTGTTGACTCCTGTATCACTCTACTACGGTGAAAAAAAAGAAGGCTGAGTATGCCTTCTTTTATATGCGTAATCAGGGGTCAATTACAAATCATCAAGGAAAGTTTTATCCAGTTGTTTGAAGGCGCGCTTAAGCGTGTCAGCTAATGCCTGGTAATCAGGCTTGCCTTCAACGGGTGCCAACACCTGTCCAGACTCCTGCAATTTACCGCGAACTTCATAAAACCAGTTGAGGATAGCAGGGGGTAATGGCGTTACAGAACGCTTGCCCAGCCACCACAATCCCTGCATGGGTAAACTTAAGGCGAACAGCGCAGTGGCAACTGCCGGCCCAAGCTGACCGCCCAGGGCAATCTGCCAGCAGAGAGTAAATACGGCGATCGGCGGCATAAAACGGATCGCATAACGCGTCATCTTGATAACGCGATTTTCGACAAAGACCGGGGCAAGGCGTTTTTCCAGCGGCCACGTCTTTGAGTAATGCTGTCCCCGGCGAAACAAGCTAAAAAAATTAACAGAACGATTATCCGGCGTTGACATGCTTCACCTCAACTTCACATATAAAGATTCAAAAATTTGTGCAAATTCACAACTCAGCGGGACAACGTTCAAAACATTTTGTCTTCCATACCCACTATCAGGTATCCTTTAGCAGCCTGAAGGCCTAAGTAGTACATATTCATTGAGTCGTCAAATTCATATACATTATGCCATTGGCTGAAAATTACGCAAAATGGCATAGACTCAAGATATTTCTTCCATCATGCAAAAAAAAATTTGCAGTGCATGATGTTAATCATAAATGTCGGTGTCATCATGCGCTACGCTCTATGGCTCCCTGACGTTTTTTTAGCCACGTATCAATTATAGGTACTTCCATGTCGAGTAAGTTAGTACTGGTTCTGAACTGCGGTAGTTCTTCACTGAAATTTGCCATCATCGATGCAGTAAATGGTGAAGAGTACCTTTCTGGTTTAGCCGAATGTTTCCACCTGCCTGAAGCACGTATCAAATGGAAAATGGACGGCAATAAACAGGAAGCGGCTTTAGGTGCAGGCGCCGCTCACAGCGAAGCGCTCAACTTTATCGTTAATACTATTCTGGCACAAAAACCAGAACTGTCTGCGCAGCTGACTGCTATCGGTCACCGTATCGTACACGGCGGCGAAAAGTATACCAGCTCCGTAGTGATCGATGAGTCTGTTATTCAGGGTATCAAAGATGCAGCTTCTTTTGCACCGCTGCACAACCCGGCTCACCTGATCGGTATCGAAGAAGCTCTGAAATCTTTCCCACAGCTGAAAGACAAAAACGTTGCTGTATTTGACACCGCGTTCCACCAGACTATGCCGGAAGAGTCTTACCTCTACGCCCTGCCTTACAACCTGTACAAAGAGCACGGCATCCGTCGTTACGGCGCGCACGGCACCAGCCACTTCTATGTAACCCAGGAAGCGGCAAAAATGCTGAACAAACCGGTAGAAGAACTGAACATCATCACCTGCCACCTGGGCAACGGTGGTTCCGTTTCTGCTATCCGCAACGGTAAATGCGTTGACACCTCTATGGGCCTGACCCCGCTGGAAGGTCTGGTCATGGGTACCCGTTCTGGTGATATCGATCCGGCGATCATCTTCCACCTGCACGACACCCTGGGCATGAGCGTTGACGCAATCAACAAACTGCTGACCAAAGAGTCTGGCCTGCTGGGTCTGACCGAAGTGACCAGCGACTGCCGCTATGTTGAAGACAACTACGCGACGAAAGAAGACGCGAAGCGCGCAATGGACGTTTACTGCCACCGCCTGGCGAAATACATCGGTGCCTACACTGCGCTGATGGATGGTCGTCTGGACGCTGTTGTATTCACTGGTGGTATCGGTGAAAATGCCGCGATGGTTCGTGAACTGTCTCTGGGCAAACTGGGCGTGCTGGGCTTTGAAGTTGATCATGAACGCAACCTGGCTGCACGTTTCGGCAAATCTGGTTTCATCAACAAAGAAGGTACCCGTCCTGCGGTGGTTATCCCAACCAACGAAGAACTGGTTATCGCGCAAGACGCGAGCCGCCTGACTGCCTGATTTCACACCGCCAGCTCAGCTGGCGGTGCTGTTTTGTAACCCGCCAAATCGGCGGTAACGAAAGAGGATAAACCGTGTCCCGTATTATTATGCTGATCCCTACCGGAACCAGCGTCGGTCTGACCAGCGTCAGCCTTGGCGTGATCCGTGCAATGGAACGCAAAGGCGTTCGTCTGAGCGTTTTCAAACCTATCGCTCAGCCGCGTACCGGTGGCGATGCGCCCGATCAGACTACGACTATCGTGCGTGCGAACTCTTCCACCACGACGGCCGCTGAACCGCTGAAAATGAGCTACGTTGAAGGTCTGCTTTCCAGCAATCAGAAAGATGTGCTGATGGAAGAGATCGTCGCAAACTACCACGCTAACACCAAAGACGCTGAAGTCGTTCTGGTTGAAGGTCTGGTCCCGACACGTAAGCACCAGTTTGCCCAGTCTCTGAACTACGAAATCGCTAAAACGCTGAATGCGGAAATCGTCTTCGTTATGTCTCAGGGCACTGACACCCCGGAACAGCTGAAAGAGCGTATCGAACTGACCCGCAACAGCTTCGGCGGTGCCAAAAACACCAACATCACCGGCGTTATCGTTAACAAACTGAACGCACCGGTTGATGAACAGGGTCGTACTCGCCCGGATCTGTCCGAGATTTTCGACGACTCTTCCAAAGCTAAAGTAAACAATGTTGATCCGGCGAAGCTGCAAGAATCCAGCCCGCTGCCGGTTCTCGGCGCTGTGCCGTGGAGCTTTGACCTGATCGCGACTCGTGCGATCGATATGGCTCGCCACCTGAATGCGACCATCATCAACGAAGGCGACATCAATACTCGCCGCGTTAAATCCGTCACTTTCTGCGCACGCAGCATTCCGCACATGCTGGAGCACTTCCGTGCCGGTTCTCTGCTGGTGACTTCCGCAGACCGTCCTGACGTGCTGGTGGCCGCTTGCCTGGCAGCCATGAACGGCGTAGAAATCGGTGCCCTGCTGCTGACTGGCGGCTACGAAATGGACGCGCGCATTTCTAAACTGTGCGAACGTGCTTTCGCTACCGGCCTGCCGGTATTTATGGTGAACACCAACACCTGGCAGACCTCTCTGAGCCTGCAGAGCTTCAACCTGGAAGTTCCGGTTGACGATCACGAACGTATCGAGAAAGTTCAGGAATACGTTGCTAACTACATCAACGCTGACTGGATCGAATCTCTGACTGCCACTTCTGAGCGCAGCCGTCGTCTGTCTCCGCCTGCGTTCCGTTATCAGCTGACTGAACTTGCGCGCAAAGCGGGCAAACGTATCGTACTGCCGGAAGGTGACGAACCGCGTACCGTTAAAGCAGCCGCTATCTGTGCTGAACGTGGTATCGCAACTTGCGTACTGCTGGGTAATCCGGCAGAGATCAACCGTGTTGCAGCGTCTCAGGGTGTAGAACTGGGTGCAGGGATTGAAATCGTTGATCCAGAAGTGGTTCGCGAAAGCTATGTTGGTCGTCTGGTCGAACTGCGTAAGAACAAAGGCATGACCGAAACCGTTGCCCGCGAACAGCTGGAAGACAACGTGGTGCTCGGTACGCTGATGCTGGAACAGGATGAAGTTGATGGTCTGGTTTCCGGTGCTGTTCACACTACCGCAAACACCATCCGTCCGCCGCTGCAGCTGATCAAAACTGCACCGGGCAGCTCCCTGGTATCTTCCGTGTTCTTCATGCTGCTGCCGGAACAGGTTTACGTTTACGGTGACTGTGCGATCAACCCGGATCCGACCGCTGAACAGCTGGCAGAAATCGCGATTCAGTCCGCTGATTCCGCTGCGGCCTTCGGTATCGAACCGCGCGTTGCTATGCTCTCCTACTCCACCGGTACTTCTGGTGCAGGTAGCGACGTAGAAAAAGTTCGCGAAGCAACTCGTCTGGCGCAGGAAAAACGTCCTGACCTGATGATCGACGGTCCGCTGCAGTACGACGCTGCGGTAATGGCTGACGTTGCGAAATCCAAAGCGCCGAACTCTCCGGTTGCAGGTCGCGCTACCGTGTTCATCTTCCCGGATCTGAACACCGGTAACACCACCTACAAAGCGGTACAGCGTTCTGCCGACCTGATCTCCATCGGGCCGATGCTGCAGGGTATGCGCAAGCCGGTTAACGACCTGTCCCGTGGCGCACTGGTTGACGATATCGTCTACACCATCGCGCTGACTGCGATTCAGTCTGCACAGCAGCAGTAATCTCGTCATCATCCGCAGCTTTGCGCTGCGGATATCTGAACCGGAAATAATCACTATTTCCGGTTTTTTATTCTCTTAATCTGCATTAATCCTTTCTGATTATCTTGCTTAACTGCGCTGCATCAATGAATTGCGCCATTTCACTTTGCATACTTACCACTTTGTTTTGTGCAAGGGAATATTTGCGCTATGTCCGCAATCACTGAATCCAAACCAACAAGAAGATGGGCAATGCCCGATACGTTGGTGATTATCTTTTTTGTTGCTATTTTAACCAGCCTTGCCACCTGGGTAGTTCCGGTGGGGATGTTTGACAGTCAGGAAGTGCAGTATCAGGTTGATGGTCAAACAAAAACACGCAAAGTCGTAGATCCACACTCATTTCGCATTCTGACTAACGAAGCAGGCGAACCTGAGTATCACCGCGTACAGCTGTTCACGACGGGTGATGAACGCCCGGGCCTGATGAACTTCCCGTTTGAAGGGTTAACCTCAGGATCGAAATACGGGACAGCCGTTGGCATCATCATGTTTATGCTGGTGATTGGCGGCGCGTTTGGCATTGTGATGCGTACAGGAACCATTGATAACGGTATCCTGGCGCTTATTCGCCATACCCGCGGGAATGAAATTCTCTTTATTCCTGCGCTGTTTATTCTGTTTTCACTTGGCGGCGCGGTATTTGGTATGGGAGAAGAGGCCGTCGCCTTTGCCATTATCATCGCACCGCTAATGGTCCGGCTGGGCTATGACAGTATTACCACCGTCCTGGTGACCTATATTGCCACGCAAATCGGTTTTGCCAGTTCGTGGATGAACCCGTTTTGTGTGGTCGTTGCTCAGGGGATTGCCGGCGTTCCGGTGCTTTCTGGCTCCGGGTTGCGCATCGTGGTGTGGGTTATCGCCACTATGATTGGCCTGATCTTTACCATGGTGTACGCCTCACGAGTGAAAAAGAATCCTCTTCTGTCACGCGTGCATGAGTCCGACCGCTTCTTTCGTGAAAAGCAGGCGGATGTTGAACAACGTCCGTTTACCTTTGGTGACTGGCTGGTATTGATTGTCCTGACCGCCGTAATGGTCTGGGTGATTTGGGGCGTGATCGTTAATGCCTGGTTTATTCCAGAAATTGCCAGCCAGTTCTTCACCATGGGTCTGGTGATTGGCATCATCGGCGTTGTTTTCCGCCTTAACGGCATGACGGTTAATACCATGGCTTCATCCTTTACCGAAGGGGCGCGAATGATGATCGCCCCTGCCCTGCTGGTGGGTTTCGCCAAAGGGATTTTGCTGCTGGTCGGTAATGGTGAAGCGGGTGATGCCAGCGTGTTAAATACCATCCTCAACAGCATTGCCAATGCCATTAGCGGTCTGGACAACGCGGTCGCGGCCTGGTTTATGTTGCTCTTCCAGGCGGTATTTAATTTCTTCGTGACGTCCGGTTCTGGTCAGGCGGCGTTAACCATGCCGTTACTGGCACCGCTTGGCGATCTGGTCGGTGTTAACCGTCAGGTTACCGTGCTGGCATTCCAGTTTGGTGATGGCTTCAGTCACATCATTTACCCAACCTCAGCTTCGTTAATGGCAACTCTCGGTGTGTGCAGGGTGGACTTCCGTAACTGGCTGAAGGTGGGCGCGACCCTACTTGGACTGCTGTTTATTATGTCCAGCGTCGTAGTGATCGGCGCTCAGTTGATGGGCTACCACTAAAAATGTTAAGAGCCGCAATTGCGGCTCTTTTTTCATTCTGCCGTTTCAGTCTCTACGGCTTCATTTTTGGCATTGCGCTTCATCCACAACGCCAGCGCTTTCAGCGAGTCTGGAGTGAACTCATCGCAGCGTGCGGTGATTTCTTCCGGCGTCAGCCAGCAAACTTCACTGACTTCATCTTCCTGTAGGGCGAAGGGACCGTGAGAGACGCAGCTGAACAACGCGCCCCAGACACGGCAATTTTTATCTTCGAAATAGAACTGCCCGTGCTCGGCAAAGGGGACACCGGCAATGCCCAACTCTTCTTCCGCTTCGCGACGCGCGGATTCCAGCAGTTGCTCATCGGCCTGGACTACACCGCCTGCGGTCGCATCCAACATGCCGGGTAAAAAGTCTTTTGTCTCGGTACGACGCTGGACCAGAATTTTGCCCATGCCATCATGCACGACGATGTAAGTTGCACGATGACGCAGACACTGTGCCCGCATTTGTTCCCGGCTGGCTTGTGCAATGACTTCGTTCTCTTCATTGACAATATCCACCCATTCAGTACTTGCCAAACGACGCTGTTCCATTATCAGGAAACCTTCTTTTTCTGGCGCTCTTACGGCGCATTTTGAGTTGTGGGTAAATTACGGATTAATCGCGACCTGCGCAATGATACTTTGATCATTGAGTGCGATTACACTAAGTACGTCATTATCCAGCATGCCATAACTCGCCGGATTACCGCCTTTCGGAATACTCACCGAGCCGGGGTTGAAGTGGAAAATCTCCCCCCGCTGTTCTGCCACTGGCAGATGGGTATGACCGTACACCAGCACATCGTTCTGGTTTAAAGCAGGTAGATTTTCCGGGCCAAAAAGATGACCATGCGTCAAAAACAGACGTTGTTTTTCCAGTAATACCTGTTGCCACGGCGCGGTTATCGGGAAATGCAGCAGCATTTGATCCACTTCGCTGTCGCAGTTGCCGCGCACAGCGATAACCTTATGTGCCACTTCATTAAGCCGTTCAGCGACTTTGGCTGGCGCGTAACCCTCCGGTAAAGCATTACGCGGGCCGTGATTCAACACGTCGCCAAGGATCACCAGCCACTGGGCACCGCTTTGGGCAAACAACTCCAGAACACGTTCCGTCGCCGGTAACGACCCATGAATGTCCGATGCAAACATCAGTTTCATCACTCACTCCTCGTCGAAAAAACGTAAGCTATGATACTGGATTCTGTCGTTGCTATCAGCCAGATTGCTTCGCCGAAAGTGCAATAAAACGCTGGACAGACGCTCGCTGCCACTGGAATGTCGCATAATCCACCAGGCGTTCTGGCACCTCATCGCCATGTAGTACCAGGCGGTTAATCATTAGCGCCAGATCAGTATCAGCAATGCACCATTCACCAAATAAATTCGGCTGACCCAGTGCTAACAAATGTTCTGCCATCGCGAACAGTTTCTCTGCACTGGCTTTTCCCTCGGCCGTTAGTGGCGCTTTTTTCGCCCCCGCAAAGACAACATCCGTCGGACGCTCTTCGCGGATGGGCATCAGATCGCTGCGCAGCCAGGCCTGAATCTGTCGTGCACGCGCACGATTTTCTAAATCAAGCGGATAAATACGTTCCCAGGTCGGTGGCGCAAATCGATCTTCCAGATACTCCGCAATGGCAGAAGATTCACTCAACTCAAAATCATCGATTTGTAATAACGGCACACGGCGTGTCTGACCGTAACCTTGCCACGTCGGCTGCAAATGTTCACCGCTGTCGAGGTCGATGGTCTTGATATGAAACGACAGGCCTTTTTCCTGCAACGCCACCCAGGCGGATAACACATAAGGGGAGAAAAAGTGGGCATCTGACCAAAGCGTGATAGCGGGTTTACTCATTATGTCCTCGGCAATAAAGGGGGCTGGCTATCAAACTATAGAGCCTTTTTGTCACTGTCACGTGACGAATACTCACGTAAGTCGCCGCGCTTTCTATACTTGTGGTGTTCAGATGATTAAACAACCGGAGCTGCAATGATCGATCTCTATTTCGCCCCGACACCCAATGGTCACAAAATTACGCTGTTTCTCGAAGAAGCAGAGCTGGATTATCGCTTGATTAAGGTAGACCTGGGGAAAGGCGGTCAGTTTCGTCCGGAATTTTTGCGCATTTCGCCCAACAACAAAATTCCGGCAATTGTTGATCATTCTCCTGCCGATGGCGGCGAACCGCTAAGCCTCTTTGAGTCTGGTGCCATTTTGTTGTATCTGGCTGAGAAAACAGGACTCTTTTTGAGTCATGAAACGCGTGAGCGCGCCGCCACATTACAGTGGTTATTCTGGCAGGTAGGCGGACTGGGGCCGATGCTTGGGCAAAATCATCATTTTAATCACGCAGCCCCCCAAACCATTCCTTACGCTATTGAACGTTATCAGGTTGAAACTCAGCGTCTTTACCATGTACTGAACAAGCGGCTGGAAAACTCGCCCTGGCTGGGAGGCGAGAACTACAGCATTGCGGATATTGCCTGCTGGCCGTGGGTTAATGCCTGGACTCGCCAGCGAATTGACCTAGCAATGTATCCGGCAGTCAAGAACTGGCATGAGCGGATCCGTTCGCGCCCTGCCACCGGGCAGGCACTGCTAAAAGCACAACTCGGTGATGAGCGTTCGGATAGTTAACAGAAACAGGTTCTCGTGTATTATTTCATCCTAAGTAAAACAACGGAGAACCTGCAATGGCACAACCTGCCGCTATTATTCGTATAAAGAACCTTCGTTTGCGTACGTTTATCGGAATTAAGGAAGAAGAAATTAACAACCGTCAGGATATTGTTATCAATGTGACGATCCACTACCCCGCCGATAAAGCGCGCACTAGCGAAGATATCAACGATGCGCTGAATTATCGCACCGTAACGAAAAACATTATTCAGCATGTAGAGAATAACCGTTTCTCTTTGCTGGAAAAATTAACTCAGGATGTGCTCGATATCGCACGTGAACATCACTGGGTGACGTATGCTGAAGTGGAGATCGATAAACTGCACGCGCTGCGCTACGCCGATTCGGTATCCATGACCTTAAGCTGGCAGCGTTAATCGCCATATCGGGAGGCTGCATGAACATAGTGATCACCGGAGGGACAGGATTAATTGGTCGCCATTTGATTCCGCGTTTGCTGGAGCTGGGCCATCAAATTACGGTAGTGACGCGTAACCCGCAGAAAGCCAGTTCCGTTCTCGGCCCTCGGGTGACACTATGGCAAGGGCTTGCCGATCAAAGCAACCTCAACGGCGTTGATGCGGTAATCAACCTGGCCGGAGAACCGATTGCTGATAAACGCTGGACTCACGAGCAAAAAGAGCGTCTCTGCCAAAGCCGCTGGAATATCACGCAAAAACTGGTCGATTTGATTAATGCCAGCGACACGCCACCGTCGGTACTCATTTCCGGCTCGGCAACGGGCTATTATGGTGACTTAGGTGAAGTGGTGGTTACCGAAGAGGAACCGCCGCATAACGAATTTACCCATAAACTCTGCGCTCGCTGGGAAGAAATTGCCTGCCGGGCGCAAAGTGACAAAACGCGAGTGTGCCTGCTGCGTACCGGTGTAGTGCTGGCACCGGATGGCGGTATTCTCGGTAAAATGCTGCCGCCGTTTCGTCTTGGCCTGGGCGGGCCGATTGGCTCTGGTCGGCAGTATCTGGCCTGGATTCATATTGATGATATGGTCAACGGTATTCTCTGGCTGCTGGATAACGAGCTGCGCGGGCCATTTAATATGGTTTCGCCCTACCCGGTACGCAATGAACAATTTGCCCATGCGCTCGGTCATGCGCTGCATCGCCCGGCCATTTTGCGCGTCCCCGCGACCGCCATTCGACTGTTAATGGGCGAATCTTCAGTACTGGTATTAGGTGGACAACGCGCGCTGCCTAAACGGCTGGAAGAAGCGGGTTTTGCGTTTCGCTGGTACGATTTAGAAGAGGCGCTGGCGGATGTCGTTCGCTGATGTGGTTTACAGCAAACATCCGCCAGTTAACTCCCGGTGTTACAGGATTAGTGGCTTTGCGCGATAAGATCGTCTGGTGAAAGTCGGGTCACCATCATAACTAACTCTCTGTCTAAACCTCTATCCAGCATCTCCTGAGCAATACGCAGGGCTTCTTCGTGTTTGCCCTGCATTGCGCCTTCTTCACGTAATCTGTCAGCAATGGTCATCAGTTTCTCCTTTTCTTGTGGTGCGCGTTCCGCTGTCTCACCAATAAATGCACGAAAACGCTGGGCATCCCCTGTTTGTAATACGTAATTAAACAGGGCTTTTAGCTGTCTGTCATTAGTGTTCCCTGTAACTAGCAGCGAAACAATTTGGTCGACTAATCCCAACAGATCGCGCTGACGAATATGTTTCTGAATTAACTCCAACAGCGCCATTTTGCGGTGTTGCATAATCTCGTCATCCGGCACCACGGTAATATCCACCAACGGAAAAGCCGATGAATATATTTTGCGGGCTATAGCAGGCTCGGCAAATTCATCAAGCCAGCAGAGTGAATAAGGATAAGGACTTCTGCAACCATGATAAAACAGCATCGGGATCACCAATGGAAGCTCTTTATAGCCCGCATCAAGATGGTTTTGCATTGCCGCAATGGAATAACGCATCATGCGAAAAGCCATTAATTCTTCCGGCTTACTTTGGTGCTCTATCACTACATAAATATAACCCACTCCCTCCTGCGTTTTCACAGACCACAAGAGGTCGGAATAATATTGCCGCAGGTCTTCATCAATAAAACTGTTTGGTTCCAGTTTAAGCGTCGTTAAATCACACAGTTTGCGCAGCGGCGCGGGAAGATGAATATCAATAAAATCCCGCGCGGTGTCTGGATGGCGTAAAAAAGATTTAAATACCGCATCATGCGGCGTGGAAGTTGTCGATATTGTCATGGCGTTCCGTCACCCCTCGAATTTAAGATGACGCGACAATAACCACGATTAACACCCAATGCAGCAGGCAGTTTTTATCTTTGGACAGCGAATTCAGAAGTATTTTTAGCGGACTGTAACTTTTACATTTCAGCGGAAGCTGACTCGCAAATTCCCCATGAAAATACTCCGGCAGCGTTAGCCACCGGAGAGGAAATTATTTCAGCGATCCCTTAAGGAACCGTTGCAGACGAGGGCTTTGCGGGTTGCCAAATAACTGCTCCGGCGCGCCCTCTTCTTCTATTTTCCCCTGATGGAGGAAAATGACATGAGTAGAAACATGGCGAGCAAAGCCCATTTCGTGAGTCACTACCACCATGGTTTTCCCCTCTTCTGCCAGTTGCTGCATAATACGCAACACTTCGCCTACCAGTTCAGGATCGAGCGCCGAGGTAGGTTCATCAAACAGTAAAACTTCCGGTTCCATCGCCAGCGCCCGCGCGATAGAAACACGCTGTTGCTGACCGCCGGAAAGATGCACCGGATATTTCCCCTGCGCACGTTCGTCTATCCCGACTTTTGCCAGATACTTCACCGCCCGCTCGCGCGCTTCCTGCTTGCTCAGGCCCAACACCTGAATCGGCGCTTCCATGACGTTTTCCAGCACCGTCATATGGCTCCAGAGATTGAAGTGCTGGAATACCATCGTCAGGCGTGTGCGCAGTAAGCGCAGTTGATTTTTATCGGCGACTTTGAGTTGACCGTCTTTGTCGCGCACCAGATTGATCGTCTGGCCATTGACCACGATCGACCCTTCACTCGGTTTTTCGAGGAAGTTAATGCAGCGCAGAAAGGTACTTTTCCCCGATCCCGACGATCCGATGATGCTTATTACATCTCCGGCATTCGCTTGCAGTGATACCCCTTTCAGCACTTCATGTTCGCCGTAGCGTTTGTGCAAATCGATAACGTTTAATTTATTCTCGGACATCGTATTCTCAGTGCGTTGAAGAAGGTTTCACATGCTGCAACCAGCGTTTTTCCGCTCTGCGAAAGAGGCTGATCAGGACATAAGAGATGATTAAATAGAGCACCGCGGCAATGCCGAAGGCGGTAAAAGGTTGATACGTGGCGGCGTTAATATCGCGGGCTATTTTCAGCAGATCCGGCACCGTGGCAGTAAATGCCAACGCAGTAGAGTGCAGCATCAGGATCACTTCGTTGCTGTATGCCGGTAACGCAATACGCAGCGCAGAAGGCAAAATAATGCAGCGATACATTTTAAAAGTCGAGAAGCCATAGGCTCTGGCGGCTTCAATTTCCCCATGCGGAACCGAACGGATTGCCCCAGCAAAAATCTCGGTAGTGTAAGCGCAGGTGTTAAGCGTCAGCGCCAGCACGGTACAGTTCAGGCCACTGCGGAAGAAAGCGTTAAGGAATTCGGTTCCCTTAACAATCTCAAGCGTGTACATGCCGGAATAGAACACCAGCAACTGAACATACAGCGGCGTACCGCGAAAAATATAGGTAAATAACCAGATTGGAAACTGGATGTATTTATTACTGGAGACACGACCAATCGCCAGAAACAGCGCCAGGACTCCGCCTATCACTACCGACAAAATAAGCAGCCACAGAGTGATCGCCACACCAGTAAAGCGATAACCGTCGGTCCACAGCAGCGGTTTCCAGTATTCATGTAAGATTTCGATCACAGGTCAGCCCTCTTCACACCCACGGAGTAGCGGCGCTCAAGGAACAGCAGCACACCATTGGAAACAGTGGTGAAAACCAGGTAAATCACGCCACAGACGATGGCGAAATAGAACGGTTCCCAGGTACTTTTGCCTGCCAGTTGGGTGGCTTTGACCACATCTTCCAGGCCGAGTAACGAAACCAGTGCGGTAGATTTGAGGATCACCTGCCAGTTGTTGCCAATGCCTGGCAGGGCGTAACGCATCATCGCCGGAAACATGATCCGCCGAAACACTTGCCCACGAGTAAAACCGAACGCCGTCGCCGCCTCTATATGTCCTTTCGGCACTGCCATAAAAGCACCACGGAACGTTTCGGTAAAATAAGCACCGTAGATAAAACCGAGAGTGATAATACCAGCGACCATCGGATCGATATCAATCTGCCCGACGCCCATCGCCTCCGTCACCGTGTTTAGCGCAATCTGCAAACCGTAGAAAATCAGCAGCATCAACACTAAGTCCGGCACGCCACGAATCAGCGTGGTGTACCCTTCGAAAATCAGCCCCGAAAGCCGATTTTGCGAGAGCTTACCGCCAGCGCCAATTAAACCGATGATTACAGCGAGCACTACAGAGCTGATAGCCAGCTCCAGCGTGACGAGCGCACCCTGTAAAATAACACCTGAAAACCCATACAACATGCTGCCTGTCCTGTCGTGTGTGGTGAATTACCGCCTCTTGTCTCCCTCCGGTTACCCGAAGGGAGCGGGCTTTCTTTCACCGATGGCGATTAGCCACCATAAACATCAAAATCGAAGTACTTTTTCGCTAATTTCTCGTAAGTACCGTCAGCGCGCATTTCGGCAAAGGCTTTGTTCAGTGCTTCGCGCAGTTCGTTATCTTCTTTACGCAGGCCCATGCCGGTCCCTACGCCAAACAGTTTTTCATCTTTAACAGACGGGCCACCGAATTTGTAATCTTTACCGACAGGTTGTTTGAGGAAACCTTCGCTGGCAGCGACCTCATCCTGGAACGCGGCATCAATACGTCCGGCAGTCAGGTCAGAATAAATGTTGTCCTGCCCCTGATACGAGACGATTTCAATGCCTTTTGGTGCCCAATGTTCATTACCGAACGTCTCCTGGGTGGTGCCCTGCAATACGCCTACCCGTTTGCCTTTCAGCGACTCGACTGTCGGCTGAATGTCAGAATTTTTCGCCACCACCAAACGAGAATCGGCAGCGTACAGTTTGTCGGTGAAGGCTATTTCTTGCTGACGTTTTTCCGTAATGGAAAGCGATGACATGATGGCGTCAATCTTCTTCGCTTTTAAGGACGGGATTAACGCATCCAGCGGATTTTCGACAAACGTACATTGCGTATTGATGCGTTTGCATAATTCCTTTGCCAGATCGATATCGAAGCCAACCAGTTCGCCTTGTGAATTTTTTGATTCAAATGGCGCATAGGTCGGGTCGGTACCGATGCGGATGTTTTGCGGAATCGCAGCAAACGCCGCAGTTGCGCTGGAGAAGGCCAGAACCAGAGAGAGCGATAGCACCAGTTTTTTCATAATGTCCTCAACTGACAGTCTTTTTATAGGGAATATTTACAGGTTTGTTACACTTATCGTGCCATAAAATTGACCATCAAGGCAAAATATCCCGCCCCGTTAGACGTATTATTTTTCATTAAAAATGCTTAAGTATGCATTTCAATGCACCACGATAGTGCAACAAACCTGGCGTGCACCATGATGATCATTCCATCAGGTACAGCTTCCCAGCGACGTATCAGTCACCGTAGACATTAAAGTCGAAATACTTTTTCGCCATCTTGTCGTAGGTGCCGTCCTGACGCAGCTCGCCAAGCGCCTTATTGAAGGCAGCCGTCAGTTCAGCATCATCTTTACGTAGCCCTACACCGGTGCCATCACCGAAGTATTTTTTGTCTTTTACTGATGAGCCAGCAAAGGCGAAATCTTTACCAGCAGGTTGCTTGAGGAATCCTTCGCTGGCAGCAACTTCATCTTGTAACGCAGCATCCAGACGTCCTGCAGCCAGATCGGAATAGACCAAATCCTGGTTGGCATAGGCCACCACATCCACGCCTTTACTACGCCAGGTCTCGTTAGCGTAAGCTTCCTGGGTTGATCCCTGCAGCACACCAACATGTTTACCTTTCAGTGAATCCAGCGTTGGCTGAATCGGTGAACCTTTGGCCGCAATCAAACGAGAATCTGCGGCGTACAGCTTGTCGGAGAAGGCAATCTCCTGCTGACGTTTATCGGTAATGGAAAGCGACGAAATAATAGCGTCGATTTTTTTCGCTTTCAGTGAGGGGATCAGCGCGTCAAAGTCACTGGCAACCCAGGTACATTTCACCTGCATCCGTTTGCACATCTCGTTACCGAGATCGATATCAAAGCCAACAAAATCACCTTTAGCATCTTTCGATGAGAACGGTGCGTAGGTGGTATCGGTTCCGATACGTACCGTCTCCGGTAGCGCCGCATAGCTGGAAGCCGCTGTGGAGAGACCGACTAACAAAGACAGAGCGAGAATCGACTTCTTCATACATAACCCTCAAGTGAAAATGGCTTTTTTATGTTGTGTATTGTGTTGTGTGTTTGCAGGCTCTTTCATGCAGGTCTTATGCCATCTTGACGACAACAGTAACATTCAACGTTAAATATGTTAATAAGACGTTGCATTATTGTCCTGAAGTTGAAGATAGCAGGTATAGCGGTTGAATCGCAGCGTTTCGATTGAATGGCAGAAACAAAATGTCGAGGATTTGATCGCGGTTGCAAAATTGCCCTGAAACAGGGCAACAGCGGAGTTATGCGCCCTGCCAGCGGGCAAAGAGATCTTCAGGAAGGGTTATCGCAAACTGGTCAAGAACACGATTAACCGTCTGATTTATCACATCATCAAGGGATTGCGGGCGATGATAAAACGCCGGAACGGGAGGCATAATCACCGCACCGATTTCTGCCGCCTGAGTCATTAAACGCAGATGGCCTAAGTGCAATGGTGTTTCACGCACGCAGAGCACCAACGGGCGACGCTCTTTCAGCACCACATCTGCCGCACGGGTCAGTAAGCCATCAGTATAGCTATGGACAATGCCGGAAAGGGTTTTGATTGAACAGGGTAAAATCACCATCCCCAGCGTCTGGAAAGAACCGGAAGAGATGCTGGCGGCAATATCGCGCGCATCGTGCGTGACATCGGCTAATGCCTGCACTTCGCGCAGAGAAAAATCCGTTTCGAGGGATAAGGTCTGGCGCGCTGCCTGGCTCATCACCAGATGCGTTTCGATATCTGTGACATCGCGCAGAACCTGTAATAAGCGCACGCCATAAATCGCGCCGCTGGCACCGCTGATGCCTACAATGAGTCGTTTCATAAATAGTTGCCCTGTCAGACTTGCAGGCAGACTTTGCAGGATTTCGGCGGGAGTTGCAAGTCAGGGTGCCAGACCGGCACCCTCAGCGAAGGCATCATCCTTCGTTATGCATTTCGAGATTTTCCACTTCGTTCTGACGTTGCACTGCTTTGGCGTCATCATTACGTAACGTATCGAGGAAATCGAGGTAGCCCTGATCAACATCTTTGGTGACGTAGACGCCGTTGAACACCGAGCATTCAAACTGCTGGATATCCGGATTTTCAGCGCGAACGGCGTCGATCAGATCGTTCAGATCCTGGAAAATCAACCCGTCAGCACCGATGATCTGGCGAATTTCATCAACTTCGCGACCGTGAGCGATCAGTTCCGTGGCGCTCGGCATATCAATACCATAAACGTTCGGGAAGCGAATTTCCGGTGCCGCAGAAGCGAGGTACACTTTCTTCGCTCCGGCTTCGCGTGCCATCTCGATAATCTGCTCAGAAGTGGTGCCACGGACGATGGAGTCGTCGACCAGCAGGACGTTTTTATCGCGGAACTCGGCGCGGTTGGCATTCAGTTTACGGCGCACGGACTTACGACGCAGCTGCTGGCCCGGCATGATAAAGGTGCGGCCAACATAGCGGTTTTTAACGAAGCCCTGGCGGTACGGTTTGCCCAGAATACGAGCAATTTCCAGCGCGATATCACACGAGGTTTCTGGGATCGGGATCACCACGTCGATATCCAGATCTTCCCATTCGCGGGCAATTTTCTCGCCCAGTTTCGTGCCCATATTCACACGCGCGCTGTAAACGGAAATTTTGTCGATAAACGAGTCCGGGCGGGCAAAGTATACATACTCAAACAGGCACGGATTGCTGACCGGATTGTCAGCACATTGACGGGTAAACAACTGCCCTTCTTCAGTGATGTAAATCGCTTCGCCCGGCGCGACGTCACGCAGGAAATCAAAGCCCAGCGTATCGAGCGCTACGCTTTCGGAAGCGACCATATATTCTGTACGGTTCTCGTCAATATCACGTTTTCCCAGTACCAGCGGACGAATCCCGTTTGGATCGCGGAAAGCAACCATACCGTGGCCGATAATCATCGCCACACAGGCATACGCGCCGCGGATTAAGCGGTTTGTGGCAGCAATGGCAGCGAAAATATTGTCGGCTTCCAGCGGGTAGTGGCGGAAGTTGTCCAGCTCGCTGGCGAAGATATTAAGCAGAATTTCCGAGTCGGAAGTGGTGTTGATGTGGCGGCGTTTTTCTTCAAACAGTTTTTTACGCAACTCGTGAGCGTTGGTCAGATTGCCGTTGTGGGCAAGCGTAATGCCATACGGGGAGTTAACGTAAAACGGCTGCGCTTCAGAGGCGCTGGAGCTGCCAGCCGTGGGGTAACGCACATGACCAATGCCCATATTGCCCTGCAAACGCTGCATATGGCGAGCTTCAAATACATCGCTCACCAGCCCGTTCGCTTTACGCAAACGGAAGCAGTTATTGGCATCTATGGTGATGATGCCGGCGGCATCCTGACCGCGATGCTGAAGCACCGTTAAGGCATCATAAATCGACTGGTTAACCGGCATAACACCGGCGATACCGACAATACCGCACATACGTCTTTTTCCTCGTTAAGCCACATCTCAGAGCACTTACGCTCTGGGCAAGAAACTTGACGAGCTTTGCAGATAATCAAAAAACCATCTGATGATAAAACTGAATTGCGGGATCAGCTGTGATTTGCTCCAGTCTTCGCTTTTCGACACCCCGGTAAAGGAGTCGAGAAAGAAGAGAATGGCAGCAACAATCAACACACCGCGCAACGCACCGAAACAGACGCCCAGCACCCGATCGGTGCCTGACAACCCCGTTTTCTCCACCAACTGGCCTATCACGAAGTTCACGATAGCACCAACGATCAGGGTAGCGATAAACAGTACTGCGATGGCAATCCCATTTCGAACCAGTTCGTCTTCAAAGCCCGTAAACCAGACTGACAGGTAAGTGTAGTAATGACTGGCAACAAAGAAAGCACAACCCCATGTCACCAGCGATAACGCTTCACGAACAAAGCCGCGGATCAGGCTAACCAGAGAGGAAAAAGCAATCACCGCGATTATGGCGTAATCAATCCAGACCATATGTGTCCCACGATTTTACGCCCTGTCATCCTGTTCGGGGCGCATTCTAACAGAAAAAGAAAACGTTTGCGTAGGGATTTCCTTCCCGCGCATCAATAAAAATGGCGCTGAAAAAATATTCAACGCCATCGACTTTTTATGCCTTTGCGGCATCGGGCAATGCGTGTCGGATGCGGCGTAAACGCCTTATCCGACCTACGGTTCTAACACTGCCCAGGCCTGATAAGACGCGCCAGCGTCGCATCAGGCAAGACTGTATTAATTCGGCGTATAGCCCATTACCACGCCACTTAAGCCAGAAAGTTGCTTCAACTCACCCAGCGAACCTTTCAGCTTATCTTTCGAGGCATCCGGCCCAACCAGAATACGGGTAATTTTACCCTGCACTGGCGTGGATGGCGACGTATAAACCCGATAACCGGCACCGCGCAGCTTACCGACAATCTCATTCACTTTATCGGCATTTTTCAGCGCACCCAGTTGCACAACATAGGCTTTACCCGTTGGCGCTGCTTTTTCTTCCACGACCGGCTTCGGTTCTGGCTTCGGCGCAGGTGGTGCTTCAACCTTCGGTTTAGGCGGCTCCACCGGTTTCGGCTTCGGTGGGGCGACCGGTGCAGGTTCCGGTTCAAACTCGGTGTTATTGGCTGCAATAGTGGCCGGATCGAGCGACGGTGCTGCGGCATCACCTGCCCGCACCTCTTCCGCTGCGCCTTCCGGCGGCTGCGTCGGTAACGCCTGGGTGGCGGCTGGCATCATATCAGGCTCATCACGATCGCCCGCTTTCGGCACCAGCGGGATAGCCGCGAACTCATCCTGATAATGTTTTTTCTGCCCGTCCAGCAGCCCTGGAAGTACAATCACCCCCAGCGCCACCAGCACGATCGTGCCCACTAACCGATTCTGAAACTTACTTGCCACCGCTTCTCCTCGCGTCAATCACTTCCATGACATGTGCGACCGTGTGGAAAGAACCACACACCAGCACGGTGTCTTCCGCTTTAGCGTCCGCCATTGCGGCATCCCATGCCTGCGCAACGCTATCAAATGATTTGCCGTTACCCAAATGCTCAAGCAGTTGTTCTGCCGTGGCACCGCGCGGCCCTTCCAGTGGCGCACAATACCAGTCATCAACCACGCTTTTCAACCAGGCCAGAGTTCCGGCAATATCTTTATCATGTAGCATACCGATAACCGCCAGCACGCGCCCGTTTTTCGGTAGCGCTTTCATACGCCCGGTGAGATATTCCGCCGCATGTGGATTATGCGCGACATCAAAAATAACGCGTGGCGACTCGCTCACAATCTGGAAACGTCCCGGCAAAATTGCGCTGGCAATCCCGTCGCGAATGGCATTTTCACTGACTTCCAGCCCGCTGGCACGCAGTGCCGCCAGCGCTGTTGCGGCATTCGGTTGCGGGACAAGCGGCAACGGCAGATTTTCCAGCGTGCCGTGAGCATCGCTAAACGCCCAGTCATGATCGGTGACGGAATAGTTCCACTCAACGCCCCGACGTTGTAACAGTGCACCTTTTTCCTGCGCCACATCAGCAATGGTAGAAGGCATTTCCGGCTCACCGACAATTGCCGGTTTTTCGCTGCGGAAGATGCCTGCTTTCTCACGACCAATACTTTCGCGATCTGGACCCAGCCAGTCGGTATGATCCAGCGCAATACTGGTTACTACCGCGACATCGGCGTCGACAATATTGGTTGCGTCCAGACGACCGCCCAGCCCTACTTCCAGAATCACCACGTCAAGTTGTGCCTGCTTGAACAGCCACAACGCCGACAGCGTACCGTACTCGAAATAGGTCAGGGAAATATCACCGCGTGCCGATTCAATCTCCGCAAAAGAGGCGGTGTGGGCCGATTCCGGCAATTCCTGGCCCTGCACACGTACGCGCTCGGTATAACGCACCAGATGAGGCGAACTGTAGACGCCCACTTTGTACCCTGCCGCCATCAGAATCGACTCCAGCGTACGGCAGGTGGTGCCTTTGCCATTCGTACCCGCAACGGTAAACACAAATGGCGCTGGTTTCAGGACGCCAAGACGCGCCGCGACCAGGCTCACGCGCTCAAGGCCGAGATCGATAGTTTTACTGTGCAGGTTTTCCAGATAAGAAAGCCACGAAGCCAGAGGCGACGCGGCTTGAGGAGTGCGTTTGATAATCATGGTATCCGCTGATTCGTTACGGTGAGAATAGCAAAAGGGCAGAGCCAGTGGCCCTGCCCTTATCAGTTATCAGGCCTCAGGTTCCTGATCCGGTACCGGGGGTACCACTACGCCTTCACGCGGCGCTTCAGGATTCGGCGCTGGCAGATTCATCAACTTCGCCAGAATGCTCGCCAGTTTCAGGCGCATTTCCGGACGACGGACGATCATGTCGATCGCGCCTTTCTCGATCAGGAATTCACTGCGCTGGAATCCAGGCGGCAGTTTTTCGCGAACGGTCTGTTCGATAACACGCGGACCGGCAAAGCCGATTAACGCTTTCGGTTCAGCGATGTTGAGATCGCCCAGCATGGCGAAACTTGCAGAAACACCGCCCATCGTCGGGTCGGTCAGCACGGAGATGTACGGCAAGCCGCGCTCCTGCATTTTTGCCAGTGCCGCAGAGGTTTTCGCCATCTGCATCAGCGACATCAGTGCTTCCTGCATACGTGCGCCACCAGAGGCGGAGAAGCAGATCAGCGGGCAGTTATCTTCCAGCGCCTGCTCAACGGCACGCACGAAACGTGCACCCACAACAGACCCCATTGAACCGCCCATAAAGGCGAACTCGAATGCCGCAGCGACAACCGGCATTCCATACAGAGTGCCTTTCATCACCACCAGCGCATCTTTTTCGCCGGTTTCTTTCTGCGCAGATGCCAGACGGTCTTTATACTTCTTGGAGTCACGAAACTTCAGCACATCTTTCGGCTCAAGCTCGCTACCCAGCTCCACAAGGCTTCCTTCATCTAACAGGCTATGCAGGCGATTACGCGCTGTCATACGCATGTGATGGTCACACTTCGGACAGACCTCAAGATTACGTTCCAGCTCAGCGCGGTATAAAACCTGACCGCAGCTATCACACTTAGTCCACACCCCTTCAGGAATGCTCGCCTTGCGGGTGGGAGTAATGTTGCTTTTAATTCGTTCAATCCAGCTCATTAGGGACCTTTCTGTCTGAACCTGGTTCGATGCCAGTTTTATCTTTGGGGACGCATAATGCCATTTTTGCCCCCAACAGACCATGAATGTTGCACATTAAAACATAACAGCCCGAAACTTTGGATAAAAAAGTGGTCGAACCGCGGAGTTACTTTTTATTTTGCGGCGCGTGCCGCAGCGCGTTTGTGACGGATTATTTCGATGACGCCCGGCAAAATAGAAACCACAATAATCCCGACGATCAGCAGCTTAAGGTTATCCTGAACCATCGGGATTGTACCGAAGAAATAGCCTGCGTAGGTAAAAAGCAGTACCCACAACAGTGCGCCGATCACGTTATAAGCGGCGAAATGACGGTACGACATGTGGCCCATTCCCGCAACAAACGGGGCGAACGTTCTGACGATCGGCACAAAACGGGCGAGAATAATCGTTTTGCCGCCATGTTTCTCATAAAACTGATGGGTTTTGTCGAGATAACTGCGACGGAAAATTTTCGAATTGGGATTACTGAACAACTTTTCACCGAACAACCGCCCGATAGTGTAATTGACCGCGTCACCCACAATCGCGGCGATCAGCATCAGCACCACCATCATATGGACGTTGAGATCGTTGGTTTCCAGTGATGCCAACGCTCCGGCAACAAACAGCAATGAATCACCCGGTAAAAACGGCGTTACCACCAGACCGGTTTCACAGAACAAAATTAAGAACAAAATGGCATAAACCCAGACGCCGTACTCCGCGACCAGCTCTGCCAGATGCACGTCAATGTGCAGGATAAAATCGATGAGGAAATAAATCAGGTCCATATTTGCCTATGCCTTGTACTCGTCATCTTTCAGGCTGTAACTACGTTGGCTACAGCCTGAAATGTTCCGAGCATTATTCTCGTTAGTCCGCCAGAAATAGCGGGCCCATTGGCGGTTTTGGAAGATCATACCGGTCAGGGTAATCCACCGCGACCAGATACAGCCCTTCCGCTTTTGCCGTTGCTGCCGCCAGCGTTCTGTCCTTTGCCGCCAGCAACTCTGCTATCCAGCTCTCCGGCTGGTTGTGGGCACCGACTTCCATCAGGCTGCCGACAATATTCCTGACCATATGATGTACAAAAGCATTCGCTTTAATATCTACCACCACATAAGGACCGTGACGCGTGACATTAATATGCATAACGTTGCGCCACGGGGTTCGGGACTGGCACTGCACCGCACGGAACGAGGTGAAATCATTCTCGCCCAGCAAGCATTGCGCAGCCCGATGCATCCGTTCAGCGTCCAGCGGTTCGTAAAAATGGGTTACCCCTTTACTCAGTACCGCCGGGCGCAGCCGATGATTGTAGATGATGTAGCGATAACGGCGAGCCGTGGCGCTAAATCGGGCATGAAAATCATCAGGTACAGCTTTAACCCAACGCACAGCGATGTCACCAGGTAAATTCGCATTTACGCCCAAGGTCCACGCCGCGTCTTTGCGCAGCGCGGTTGTTTCGAAATGCACAACCTGCCCGGTACCGTGTACCCCTGCGTCAGTACGCCCGGCGCAGAAGACGGTGATGGGTTCGTTCGCCACCTGGGAGAGCGCCTTTTCCAGCTTCTCCTGCACACTGCGGACTTCGTTCTGCCGTTGCCAGCCGTAATACTTACTGCCGTCGTACTCAATGCCCAGCGCAATTTTATAAACTGGCGGTTGTTGCTGGTCGGACATTAGTACAGATACTCCTGCACCAGTTTCTCGGCGATTTTTACTGCCATCAGCGCGCCGCCAAAGCGAACGTTATCGGCCACCGACCAGAACTGGACTTGCTCCGGCATACCGTAGTCATTACGCACGCAGCCAACAGAAAGATGCGGCGTACCCGAAGCATCACCTACCTGAGTTGGGAATTCGTTCTCTTCAGAGAGCACAATATCTTCGCCTTGAACAAACGCATCACGCGCTTCTTCTGCTGCCAGTGGACGCAGAGCTTCAAAGTTGACCATCTGGGCATGACCGTAGAATACCGGTGCCTGGACGACGCTAGCCGAAATCATCAGCCCTTCGTCCTGCAGGATTTTGCGTACTTCGTCAACGATACGACGTTCTTCACGCACGCTACCTTCGCTATCCGGCAGTAACGGCAGCATGTTGAACGCCAGCTGACGCCCGAAGAAATCTTCTTCGTCAATCGGAATGCCGTTGAGCAATTTCGCACTCTGCCCCGCTAACGCATCGACCGCTTTTTTGCCCTGGGCGGAGGCTGAAATCAGGCTGGTAACGCTGATACGTGATAAACCGCCCTGATCGATTAACGGTTTCAGTGCCGCCAGCAGCTGGCTGGTCAGACTGTCTGGTACGGCGATGACATTCCGGTTCCGGTAATCTGTCAGTACAAACGGGTTTACTTCCGGCACCACCAGCGGTACGTCGGGTTCGAGAGCAAACAATCCACTGCTGTCGATCACCAGGCAACCTGAGTTGGTCGCTTCTTCAACCCAGGCAGCGGTAGCTTCTTTGCCTGCGACAAAAAATGCCAACTGCGCCTGCGTCCAGTCGAATTCAGCGGCATCCTGCACGGTGATTGTCTTACCACCAAAGCGCAGTTGTTCGCCTGCGCTTTCGTTACGTGCCAGTGCATAAATTTCCCCAACCGGGAACTGACGTTCAGCCAGCGTTTCAAGCAGGGCTTCGCCCACAGCGCCAGTTGCGCCCAGGACGGCAATGTTCCAGCCTTCAGACATGGTGGTTTACTCCAGAAATAGCAAAGCTCCCTGCCAATGTTACAGCAGAGAGCATGAAGAAGAGATTAACGTGCCGGATGATGAACGGCGTTAAAACCCAGTTTACACAGCAATGATGCCGCACTGGCGTCATCACAAATTACATACAGAGATGACCATTCACGGCGCTCAAGATAGTTTTTGCGCAGTTTATCGAACTCACCCGGTATCCCGGCGACTTTACGCAGCGGTGCGTCATCGCGGCGCACATCATACACCAAATGCACCAGCCTTTTCAGCGTCGGTTGATCGAGCGGGCCATGCAGCGTAATGCGACCAAACTCTGGCGCAGGCAGTAATGTATCCAGCGCAACGTGCTGTTCATGCCCAATAAACTTGCTATAAGCTTCAAACACTTGCGTAGTACCGCGTGCTTTACCTTCCAGGGTATAGCCTGCGATATGCGGCGTGCCGATATCCACTTTTTTCAGCAGCTCGACGTTGAGTTCCGGTTCGCCTTCCCAGACATCCAGCACTACGCTTAACTTCTGGCCTTCATTCAGGCAGGTCAGCAACGCAGTATTATCGACGACTGCGCCACGGCAGGCGTTAATCAGAATCGCTCCGGGCTTCAGGCTACGGATCAGTTTTTCATCCGCCAGATGTAGCGTTTTGTACGGACCATCTTTAAAGAGTGGCGTATGGAAAGTCAGAATATCCGCGCGCTGGACTAACTCATCCAGCGAGCGGAAATCACCCTCATCCCCACGGTCGGCGCGAGGCGGATCGCAAAGTAAGGTTTTAATCCCTAACGCTTCCAGTCGCGCCTGCAATCGACGTCCAACGTTACCAACGCCCACGATCCCCACCGTACGGTCGTACAGTGAAAATCCATCGCGTTCGGCAAGCATCAGCAGGGAGGAGAAAACATATTCCACCACCGCAATCGCATTACAGCCAGGTGCAGCGGAAAAACCAATTCCCGCCTGCTTCAACCATGCTTCATCGACATGGTCGGTCCCCGCAGTGGCAGTGCCAACAAATTTAATGGGTTTTCCTGCCAGCAAAGATTCATTCACTTTCGTGACCGAACGCACCATCAGCGCATCCGCGTCTGCCAGTTGAGCGACGGGGATTGGACGCCCGGGAACCGCGGTCACCTCACCCAAACGGCTAAATAAGTCGCGGGCATAAGGCATATTTTCATCAACAAGGATTTTCACGTTTGTGTTACCTGTATGAGACGAGAGTTAACCGGACAAGTGTGCCATAATCTCGCGGCCAGGCATACTTGCGAAGATTTCAGGTATAAGGATACGTAATGATACAACCTATTTCCGGCCCTCCTCCTGGGCAACCACCAGGTCAGGGAGATAATCTGCCGTCTGGCACGGGCAATCAGCCTTTATCCAGTCAGCAACGTACTTCGCTGGAAAGCTTAATGACGAAAGTGACCTCACTGACGCAACAGCAAAGAGCAGAACTGTGGGCGGGTATCAGGCACGATATTGGTCTGTCGGGAGATTCACCGCTGCTTTCGCGTCACTTCCCTGCCGCTGAGCATAATCTGGCGCAACGTCTGCTGGCCGCGCAAAAAAGCCATTCTGCCCGCCAGCTTTTAGCGCAATTAGGGGAGTATTTACGTCTGGGGAATAATCGTCAGGCGGTCACGGATTATATCCGTCATAACTTTGGTCAGACGCCGCTGAATCAGCTCTCACCGGAGCAATTAAAAACCATTCTCACCCTGTTGCAGGAAGGGAAGATGGTTATTCCGCAACCACAGCAGCGCGAGGCGACCGACCGTCCTTTATTACCGGCGGAGCACAATGCGCTAAAACAGCTGGTGACCAAACTTGCGGCGGCAACGGGGGAACCCAGCAAACAGATCTGGCAATCGATGCTGGAACTTTCCGGGGTGAAAGATGGCGAGTTAATTCCAGCGAAACTGTTTAACCATCTGGTGACCTGGCTACAGGCGCGTCAGACGCTAAGCCAGCAAAATACGCCGACGCTGGAATCACTACAGATGACGCTAAAACAACCTTTAGATGCCAGTGAACTGGCGGCGTTATCGGCATATATCCAGCAAAAATATGGTCTTTCTGCGCAATCATCGCTTTCTTCTGCCCAGGCCGAGGATATTCTTAATCAGCTTTATCAACGGCGGGTTAAAGGGATTGATCCGCGTGTTATGCAACCGCTGCTTAATCCTTTTCCACCGATGATGGACACGTTGCAAAATATGGCAACGCGTCCCGCGCTGTGGATACTGTTAGTCGCGATTATCCTGATGCTGGTCTGGCTGGTTCGTTAACCCCGACGAAATGACAGTATCGTGACAATAATACCCAGCACCGCAGAGATCGCCCCGGCAAGAAATACCGAAGAGTAACCAAACGTGGTCGCCAGCATTCCCGCCAGCGGCCCGGAGACGCCGAGGGCGATATCCTGAAACGCGGCGTAACCGCCCAGTGCGGTGCCGCGAACTTGTGAGGGGACGCGTTTAACCACCTCCACGCCCAGCGCAGGAAAGATAAGCGAACATCCGGCTCCGGTTAACGCCGCGCCCGCTAATGCGACCCATGCACCTGGGGCTTGCCAGAGCAGCAACAAGCCCACCGTTTCTACAAGCAGAGAGACAATCGCCACTTTCACGCCGCCAAAACGGTCCGGCATCCAGCCAAACATGACGCGCATCACGACAAATGCGCCGCCAAACGCGGTAAGAGTAAAGCCCGCCATCGCCCATCCTTTGCTGGCAAAGTAGAGCGAAACGAAAGTCCCGATAACAGCAAAACCAACGCCTTGTAGTGCCAGACCTAACCCTGGTTTCCAGATAAGCCCGACAACGCTCCACAGCGATGGACGTTCTCCCGCCAGGGCCGGTACTTTGCGCACTGTGCCGTTACAGGCCCACGCCAGTACGGGTAATACCATTGTGGTGATCGCCAGTGCGGCAAAACCGTAATGGCTATGAATCAACAGGCCAAGCGGAGCACCAACAGCGAGGGCACCGTAAATCGCCATTCCGTTCCATGACATCACTTTGCCAGAGTGTTTTGGCCCTACGATGCCTAGTCCCCAGGTCAGAGCGCCTGTCAGTAACTGGCTTTCACCAAAGCCAAGAATCAAACGCCCGACGACCAACAGAGCAAATTTGAACGGTGCGGAGACAGGCAAAATCGCCGCCAGCAGCAACGCGCCGCCAGCCAGACCACAAGCTAACATTCCCTGAAGCGCCGAACGTTTTGCACCATATTGATCGGCCAGTCGCCCGGCGTAACCACGCGTCAGCACCGTAGCCAGAAACTGAATCCCGACGGCAATGCCGACCATGGTATTGCCATAGCCCAGTTCATGATGAACAAACAGCGGGATAACCGGCAACGGCAACCCTACGGTCATGTAGGTGAGAAAAACCGCAAAAGCGATGCGGAAGAGCGAAAAATTGGCAGAAGATCGTGTTTCGGTTTGGCTTACAGCAGTCATGCATTACTCCAGAATGCAGCGCAAGGCGAGGAGTATCCCCGTCTCATCTCTCTGGTTTCAGGGTTACGGTGCGTTGGCAGGATTTAACGCGTACGTCTTTTCAGAAGGAAATCGACAAAGCGGGAAGTTTGCCTGGAACTGGCGGCGATTGTCAATGATGTGAAAAAGGGAACCATCAGGTTCCCTTTTGCGTTAGTGCCGGAGGCCGCATTGGCGCGTAACGTCGGATGCGACGCTGGCGCGTCTACTCCGACCTACTGCGAATTAATCTTTCAGCTTGCGCATTACCAGCGTGGCGTTGGTGCCGCCGAAGCCGAAGCTGTTAGACATAACGGTGGTCAGTTCGCGATCGGTCGTTTCGGTCACGATGTTCAGACCCGCAGCCTGCTCGTCCAGCTCTTCAATGTTGATGCTCGGGGCGATAAAGCCGTGTTCCAGCATCAGCAGAGAGTAGATAGCTTCCTGTACGCCAGCAGCGCCCAGAGAGTGACCGGTCATGGCTTTGGTTGCAGAAATCGCCGGGCTCTTATCGCCGAACACTTCACGGATAGCTGCCAGCTCTTTCACGTCGCCAACCGGAGTCGAAGTACCGTGGGAGTTCAGGTAATCGATTGGGGTATCAACGCCATGCATCGCCATCTTCATGCAGCGTACTGCGCCTTCGCCAGACGGAGCAACCATGTCTGCACCATCAGAGGTTGCGCCGTAGCCAACGATTTCAGCATAGATGTGAGCACCACGCGCCAGCGCGTGTTCCAGCTCTTCAACCACTACCATACCGCCGCCGCCAGCGATAACGAAACCGTCACGGTGAGCGTCGTAAGTACGGGAGGCTTTTTCCGGGGTGTCGTTGTATTTAGTAGACAGCGCACCCATTGCGTCGAATTCGCAAGCCATTTCCCAGCACAGCTCTTCGCCGCCGCCAGCAAACACGATGTCCTGTTTGCCCAGTTGGATCTGCTCTACTGCGTTACCGATACAGTGTGCGGAAGTCGCACACGCGGAGCTGATGGAGTAGTTAACGCCATGAATTTTAAACGGGGTGGCGAGGCAGGCAGAAACGCCGGATGCCATCGCTTTGGTGACCACATACGGGCCAACCGCTTTCAGGCCGCGCGGGCCGCGCATTGCGTCAGCGCCGAACACCTGGAAACGCGGGGAGCCGCCGCCGGAACCTGCAATCAGGCCAACGCGCGGGTTATTCTGGTAAGCTTCCGGAGAGAGGCCCGCATCAGCGATTGCCTGCTCCATAGAAAGGAATGCATAAATGGATGCGTCGCTCATAAAGCGCACAACTTTGCGGTCAATGAGGCCAGTGGTATCCAGTTTTACGTTGCCCCAGACGTGGCTACGCATGCCGGAATCCTTCAGCTCCTGAGAGAAAGTGATCCCTGAACGTCCTTCACGCAGAGATGCCAGGACTTCCTGCTGGTTATTACCGATGCTGGAAACAATGCCCAGGCCAGTAATCACTGCACGTTTCATTCAATACCTCTGTAAGTCGCACATAGAGTAAGTTTCGAATGCACAATAGCGTACACTTGTACGCCGAACAAGTCCGATCAGCCATTTAATAGAGAAATTTGCGCAGCCTTACACACATCGCTAAGATCGAGCCACCGCCTGTAAGACGAGTAACTTACGTGAAACACTACTCCATACAACCTGCCAACCTCGAATTTAATGCTGAGGGTACACCTGTTTCCCGAGATTTTGACGATGTCTATTTTTCCAACGATAACGGGCTGGAAGAGACGCGTTACGTTTTTCTGGGAGGTAACCAATTAGAGGTACGCTTTCCTGAGCATCCACATCCTCTGTTTGTGGTAGCAGAGAGCGGCTTCGGCACCGGATTAAACTTCCTGACGCTTTGGCAGGCATTTGATCAGTTTCGCGAAGCACATCCGCAAGCGCGATTACAACGCTTACATTTCATTAGTTTTGAGAAATTTCCCCTCACCCGTGCGGATTTAGCCTTAGCGCATCAACACTGGCCGGAACTGGCTCCGTGGGCAGAACAACTTCAGGCGCAGTGGCCAATGCCCTTGCCCGGTTGCCATCGTTTATTGCTCGATGAAGGCCGCGTGACGCTGGATTTATGGTTTGGCGATATTAACGAACTGACCAGCCAACTGGACGATTCGCTAAATCAAAAAGTAGATGCCTGGTTTCTGGACGGCTTTGCGCCAGCTAAAAACCCGGATATGTGGACGCAAAATCTGTTTAACGCCATGGCAAGGTTGGCGCGTCCAGGCGGCACGCTGGCGACATTTACGTCTGCCGGTTTTGTCCGCCGCGGTTTGCAGGAAGCCGGATTCACGATGCAAAAACGTAAGGGCTTTGGGCGCAAACGGGAAATGCTTTGCGGGGTGATGGAACAGACATTACCGCTCCCCTGCTCCGCGCCGTGGTTTAACCGCACGGGCAGCAGCAAACGGGAAGCGGCGATTATCGGCGGTGGTATTGCCAGCGCGTTGTTGTCGCTGGCGCTATTACGGCGCGGCTGGCAGGTAACGCTTTATTGCGCGGATGAGGCCCCCGCACTGGGTGCTTCCGGCAATCGCCAGGGGGCGCTGTATCCGTTATTAAGCAAACACGATGAGGCGCTAAACCGCTTTTTCTCTAATGCGTTTACTTTTGCTCGTCGGTTTTACGACCAATTACCCGTTAAAGTTGATCATGACTGGTGCGGCGTCACGCAGTTAGGCTGGGATGAGAAAAGCCAGCATAAAATCGCACAGATGTTGTCAATGGATTTACCCGCAGAACTGGCTGTAGCCGTTGAGGCAAATGCGGTTGAACAAATTACGGGCGTTGCGACAAATTGCAGCGGCATTACTTATCCGCAAGGTGGTTGGCTGTGCCCAGCAGAACTGACCCGTAATGTGCTGGAACTGGCGCAACAGCAGGGTTTGCAGATTTATTATCAATATCAGTTACAGAATTTATCCCGTAAGGATGACTGTTGGTTGTTGAATTTTGCAGGAGATCAGCAAGCAACACACAGCGTAGTGGTACTGGCGAACGGGCATCAAATCAGCCGATTCAGCCAAACGTCGACTCTCCCGGTGTATTCGGTTGCCGGGCAGGTCAGCCATATTCCGACAACGCCGGAATTGGCAGAGCTGAAGCAGGTGCTGTGCTATGACGGTTATCTCACGCCACAAAATCCGGCGAATCAACATCATTGTATTGGTGCCAGTTATCATCGCGGCAGCGAAGATACGGCGTACAGTGAGGACGATCAGCAGCAGAATCGCCAGCGGTTGATTGATTGTTTCCCGCAGGCACAGTGGGCAAAAGAGGTTGATGTCAGTGATAAAGAGGCGCGCTGCGGTGTGCGTTGTGCCACCCGCGATCATCTGCCAATGGTAGGCAATGTTCCCGATTATGAGGCAACACTCGTGGAATATGCGTCGTTGGCGGAGCAGAAAGATGAGGCGGTAAGCGCGCCGGTTTTTGACGATCTCTTTATGTTTGCGGCTTTAGGTTCTCGCGGTTTGTGTTCTGCCCCGCTGTGTGCCGAGATTCTGGCGGCGCAGATGAGCGACGAACCGATTCCGATGGATGCCAGTACGCTGGCGGCGTTAAACCCGAATCGGTTATGGGTGCGGAAATTGTTGAAGGGTAAAGCGGTTAAGGCGGGGTAATCTGCTCTCGCAGTGTTTGCCGGATGCGGCGTGAACGCCTTATCCGACCTACGTGTGACGTGTAGGCCTGATAAGACGCGATAAGCGTCGCATCAGGCATGGTGCTCCAGACGCCGCAACTTACTGCTGTGACGCCTGCTGAAACAGGTTTTCCCACATATCGGTCACCAGCGCCTGGTCACGCGGCGACAATTCACCGGCACCAATGGCTTTTTCCAGACTCTGGCTAACGGTCGTATGCACCGCCTGAGCGGAGTGGTCATCACCACTTTCCAGTTCTGCGATGGCTAATGTCAGGTGGCCACGCAAATACCCACTGGCAAACAACTCATCATCACTGGCATGGTCAACCATACCGTCGATTAATGCCAGAATGCGTGATTCAAACTCCGCGATCATCTTCTTTCCTCATTGTAAAACGTGGCGCTGGCTTCAGTTGAGCGCTTCCGGCCACGGGAACTGTTCCGCCGTAAGTTCCGGCGTGTGATAATAATTTTGTAGTGCTTTAATGAAGCGTGCCGGACGTTCGGGAATGCCGTTTGCCAGATAATCCATTACCTGCGCATGTACCCGCCGTTGAAACACCACGCGGTCCGGTTCGAAATCCCCTTCCAGATTGTCGCAGCTAACATTAAACGGATATCCCGCCGCCACGCAGAACAACCAGTCCAGCGCCTGCGGCTTCACTTCAACATCTTCAAACTGACTTTGCGTCTGGGCATCGCGTCCGTCCGGGCAATACCAGTAGCCGAAATCAACCAGCTCACGGCGCGCTTTCCCGGCAATACACCAGTGCGAAATCTCATGAATTGCGCTGGCATAAAAGCCATGAGCAAAGACGATTCGGTTATACGGTACTTCCGCATCAGCAGGAAGATAGATCGGTTCGTCGTCGCCTTTAATCAGACGGGTATTAAAATCATCGGCAAAGCAGCTATTAAAAATTTCAATCAACTGCTCATAGTGGTGTGTACTGTTCATTAGTTCATCCCCAACCAGTGGAGGATCTCCTGTCCGTGGCTATCATAAAGTAATTTGGCACTCATCACCGCCGAGACGATAACGATCATCGGGCGGATCAGTTTTTGTCCTTTGCTCAACACCAGTCTTGAACCCATGCGCGCGCCGAGGAACTGCCCCACCAGCATGACAAAGCCCGTCGCCCAAATCACTTTGCCACCGAGAATAAACAGCAGTAAACCGCCGATATTTGACGTTGCGTTGAGTAATTTGGCGTGAGCCGTGGCTTTGGCGAGGTTGAATCCGCACAGCGTAACGAAGGCCAGCGCGTAAAACGATCCGGCAGCTGGCCCAAAGAATCCGTCGTAAAAACCGACGCAGCCACCTGCAATTAACGCGAAGGGTAAACCGTACATCCGGCGCTGGCGATCTTCTTCACCCAATTTTGGCATCAGCAAGAAATAGAGGCCGATACAAATCACCAGAATGGGCAAAATCTGTCGTAAGACATCAGCCTGAACGTATTGCACCAGCAGTGCGCCGCTCATTGAGCCGACAAAGGTCATGGCGATATTGAGTTTCTGATCGCTTAAACTAACCACTTTGCGGCGAATAAAGTAGATAGTGGCGGAAATAGAGCCGCCGCAGGCTTGCAGTTTATTGGTTGCCAGCGCATTAGCGGGAGACATCCCCGCCGCCATCAATGCCGGAATGGTGAGTAACCCACCGCCACCGGCAATCGAGTCGATAAATCCCGCCAGCATGGCGACAAAAAAGAGAACTCCCAGCAACAGCGGGGAAACCATAAACAGGCTATTAAACGTTTCCATTAGATCACGTGCTCATCCAGTAGCGCCTGGCAGGAAGGCGGCAACGGAGGCGGTGTCTTCTTCTCAGGCTTTGTTGTTCCCGGTTTTGGAGGTTCAAACCAGCTTTGCAGTTCTGCCCCGCAACCATCGCCTGGTGGCGGTAAAGGTTGATCTTCACACTCCAGACTATCGGCAGGACAACGTAATCGTACATGCATATGCGCGCGATGCTGGAACCAGGGCCGCACTTTGCGCAACCAGTCGCGATCGGTGCCCGCATCAAAGCAAAGTTGTTGTTTAATCGCCGGATTAACAAAAATGCGTGTGACGTCTTTGTCCTGGGCGGCGAGTTTGATCAAGCTGAAAATTTCTGGCTTCCACAGCGTGGAGACAACGTGTTTACCGTCGCGGGAAACCAAATCTAACGCTTGCGGGCGCAAAAGTTGCGCGGAGGTCCAGCGTGTTTTCGGCAGTTGTAAGAAGATATCAACATCCAGTCCGGTCTGGTGGCTGGCATGACCGCCGTTGAAACGCCCACCAGCGGGCATCCCCATATCGCCAATCAGCACCGTACCCATGCCCAGATTGCTCACCTGGCTACTCAGACGCTGAATAAACATCACCAGATCCGGGTGACCGAAATAGCGACGCTGATCGGTACGCATGACCTGATAATGTTCGGACTGTATCGGCAACGTGTCAGCGCCGACAATACAGCCATTAGAAAAACTGCCTATCGATTGTGCGCTACCCGGCACAGGTTGGGTTATTTTTTGCCACGGCGTCGCTGCCAGGCTGGCGCTACTGGCAAGCAGGGCCAGCAGCGCAATCGCGGTTTTGTTCATTTTTTACCAGCGTGGAATATCAGTCTTCACATCGGCATTTTGCGCCCGCTGCCGTAACAGGTGATCCATTAATACGATCGCCAGCATCGCTTCTGCGATCGGCACGGCGCGGATCCCGACACAGGGATCGTGACGGCCTTTGGTGATCATCTCAACTTCTTCGCCAAAGCGGTTAATGGTACGCCCCGGCACGGTGATACTGGAGGTCGGTTTCAGCGCCATATGAGCAATGATTTGCTGCCCGCTGCTGATACCGCCGAGAATGCCGCCCGCATGGTTGCTCTGGAAACCGTCTTTGGTGATTTCGTCGCGGTTCTGGCTGCCGCGCAGCGCCACTACGTCAAAACCGTCGCCAATTTCCACGCCTTTCACCGCGTTGATGCTCATCAGCGCATGGGCGATGTCAGCATCCAGGCGGTCAAAGACCGGCTCGCCAAGTCCGGCGGGGACGCCACTGGCAACAACGGTGACTTTCGCGCCGATGGAGTCGCCCTCTTTTTTCAGCGCGCGCATCAGTTCATCTAACGCGTCGATTTTGTCCGGGTCCGGGCAGAAGAACGGATTTTGTTCAACCAGCGACCAGTCTTTGATTTCCAGCGGAATGTCGCCCATCTGGGTCAGGCAGCCGCGGATTTCAATACCAAATTTCTCGGCGAGATATTTTTTGGCAATCGCCCCTGCCGCCACGCGCATGGCGGTTTCGCGGGCGGAAGAACGTCCACCGCCGCGATAATCGCGCAGACCGTATTTTTGTTCGTAGGTGTAATCAGCATGGCCTGGACGGAAGACGTCTTTAATTGCGCTGTAATCCTGAGAACGCTGGTCGGTATTTTCGATCAACAAGCCAATGCTGGTGCCAGTAGTAACGCCTTCAAAAACACCGGAGAGTATTTTGACCTGATCCGGCTCGCGGCGCTGGGTGGTATAGCGCGATGTCCCAGGGCGACGACGATCAAGGTCATGTTGCAGGTCCGCTTCCGTCAGCGGAATGCCTGGCGGAACACCATCGACGATGCAGCCGAGCGCCAGCCCATGCGATTCGCCGAAGGTGGTTACGCGAAAGAGTTGTCCAATTGTGTTTCCAGCCATCACGGCTCCGTTATTGTTGTGTTTGCGTGTTTACTTAATCTTTATAAATCGCGAAATATTCACGGGCCGCCAGCAGCTGCTCTTTGGTGAGCATAAACACACCATCGCCGCCGTTATCAAACTCCAGCCAGGTGAACGGAACATCCGGATATTGTTCCATAAGATGTACCATGCTGTTGCCGACTTCACAAATCAACACGCCATCATCAGCAAGGTAATCTGCCGCGTTTCCAAGAATGCGACGCGTCAGTTTCAGGCCGTCGGTGCCAGATGCCAGGCCCAGTTCCGGCTCGTGGCGGTATTCATTTGGCAGGTCGGACATATCTTCCGCATCGACATACGGCGGGTTAGTGACAATCAGATCGTACTGCACTTTCGGCAAGTCGCGGAACAGATCGGAACGAATCGGAATGACGTTGTGGATCAGACCGTGTTCTTCGATGTTCTGTTCGGCAACCGCCAGCGCGTCGGGAGAGATATCTACCGCGTCGACTTCCGCTTCCGGGAAGGCATAAGCACAGGCAATGGCGATGCAGCCACTACCGGTACACATATCTAAAATATGCTGCGGTTGCTTGCTGATAAGTCCGGCAAATTTATTGTTGATCAGTTCACCAATCGGCGAGCGCGGCACCAGCACGCGTTCATCGACGTAAAATTCATGGCCGCAGAACCACGCTTTGTTGGTCAGGTAAGCCACCGGAATGCGTTCGTTGACGCGGCGGATCACGCGCTCAACAATGCGGTGTTTTTCGCTGGAGGTCAGACGCGCGGTGCGCATATCTTCCGGAATATCCAGCGGCAGGTAGAGCGAAGGCAACACCAGTTGCACGGCTTCATCCCACGGATTATCGGTGCCGTGACCGTACCAGATATTTGCCGCGCTGAAGCGGCTAACCGACCAGCGCAACATGTCCTGAATGGTTTGCAGCTCATTTACTGCTTCATCAACGAAAATTTTATCCACGTATTCCTCCAGGGCATGATCGCAATAATTTCGGCGGCTAGTTTGCCATGAAGATGACGATAAATCAGCATTCACGCGCGGTGAGTGAGGAAAAATACGTTTTAAACGATCGATTGTGCTACGAGTCGGGTAAACTGTAGGAAAATTAGAAATAGAGACAGATAAATGAAAAAGAAAACAACACTTAGCGAGGAGGACCAGGCTCTGTTTCGCCAGTTGATGGCGGGGACTCGCAAGATTAAGCAGGACACGATTGTCCACCGACCGCAGCGTAAAAAAATCAGCGAAGTGCCGGTGAAACGCTTGACCCAGGAGCAGGCTGATGCCAGCCATTATTTTTCCGATGAGTTTCAGCCGTTATTAAATACCGAAGGTCCGGTGAAATATGTTCGCCCGGATGTCAGCCATTTTGAGGCGAAGAAACTGCGCCGCGGCGATTATTCACCGGAATTGTTTTTGGATTTACACGGTCTGACGCAGCTGCAAGCTAAGCAGGAACTGGGCGCGTTGATTGCCGCCTGCCGCCGTGAACATGTGTTTTGCGCCTGCGTGATGCATGGGCACGGGAAGCATATTTTGAAGCAACAAACACCGCTGTGGCTGGCACAACATCCGCATGTGATGGCCTTTCATCAGGCACCAAAAGAGTATGGTGGTGATGCGGCGTTGCTGGTATTGATTGAAGTGGAAGAGTGGCTGCCGCCGGAGTTACCCTGAGAAGTTTAGCGCGTTGCGCCATGTACGGGGAATGGCAGGGTCAAATGACCCTGCCTTGTGAAAAAGACGCACTAGTACATATTCAGTATGTAAGTGAACCGGCAGGTGGCATCTATTGGCTGTTGCGCCGTTGTGTCCACGCGTAGCTTCATATCATGCAGTTGCCTGGACGTGATCGGTTGCGGCTCTGGCGTCACTGTCACTTTGGCATCGTCACAGCCCGAAGTGGAGAAGGTCATCTGCTGTGCGACAAAACGGCAGTAAGCACCACGCTCGTCATATTTACTACCATCACACAGTTTTCCACCTTCCATCAGATAAGTGGGCAGCGTTTGTTCAATCACAGCACCTGTTGATTGCATCCTGACTATTTTGTTATGCACGACCGTATTTTCATTCCAGGAGACATCATAAGGATCTAAAGGTATTGCGCTACAGTCAGAACTGACTTTTGTCGGGCCAATATAGGGAACATTATTACCTGTATATATTGCCTCCGTTGCGTCCTCACTCTTTACATACGAGGAAACTATCCACGGACAACCATGCATATCACCGTCATAGAAAACTGTGACTTTCATTTCCACGCAGGCCCAGGTCGTTTGTGGGGTGCGAGCATCATATTCTTCAAGGCCCGGGCAACGTGAAGTTGGTAATATGGTTCTTGCGTCTTCTAAATGCAGTTCCGGAGCAGTACCTTGACCAGTCCATGATACTAGTGGCACATTCAAAATCGCAACTGACCTGGATTGATATACCCCATATTGCGCGCCTTCTGGTGTGAGGATAGAAAGATTAAACTGAAAACCTGTGAGCACTCCCATTGATCCCGCAGGAATGTATAACGTCGCGATCTTTTTCGCGGCCTGCACTCCTGTGCTGAGGCAAATGAGCAGCAAAAAGTAAAAGACATAACGTAGAATTTTCATTTTAAATATACTCGAAGGTAGCGGTCAGGCTGGCAGTGAATTCACCGATCGTCACATCGCGACCGCTTTTCGCCTGGATCCAGGCCCGGAAATTAATATCATTGTTGCCGTTGGTAAGCGCAAAAGTCGCCCCGGTAGTGTTGTTAATATCCACCCGCTTGCCGTCGAGCGTTTCCATCCCTATCCCCACGCCCTGCGCGGTGGAGGTGTCATCGACTGCCAGAAAACCCGGCTGACCGCTGTCTTCGGTGCCGCTCAGCGTGACTTTGACGTTGTAGCCCGCTGGCCCTTTGCAGTCTTTCAGCTTAAACACAACCGGCAGATGCACAGACTGTCCGGCGACTATCAAATCCCGGTTGCTGACGGTGGGAAAATGGATTTCTGCCAGATTGGCACCATCCACCACCAGCGTGCAGGATTTACTCAGCAGGTTGCCGTAAAAATGCAGGTTGTTATCGACTGCCCGTGCCCCCGTGCTGGCGGTCAGCAGCAGGCCTGCTAACAGCGCATAACCGGGTGAATAAATGTGTGCTGTTTTCATTGGTAATCCACCCGTAAGGTTGCGTAAGCAGAAAAGGTCGTGTCCGTCAGCACCGCATCAGCCGCTTTGACCGGTACCGCCTCCAGCTTTGGCTTCTGGCTAAAATCGGTGGCGTTAATGGAAAGCGGCTCGTTGAGCTTAAAACGCTGACCGTCATGCTGAAGCTCAATTCCGAAGCCCGGTACATCCGTCTCAATAGCAGAGTCGTTGTAGGAGGTGGCAGTCCCCGTCCATGAGAGTGTCATATTCCACTCGGGATCGCGGACATCAGACTCACAGCTCAGTTCGTAGTCCACTTCCTGACGACCATAATTGCCGTCAATGCTGTCGATAATGAGATCGCGAAATTGCACTTCGATGGTTTGCCCGCCGCTGATGCTACAGGCGGGCGGCGACATCAGCGTACCGTGGAATGTGATGTCATCTTCCGCCGCCAGCACAGCCCCGCAACCAGCGCACAGTAAAAGGAGCAGGAATTTTTTCATTGGTAATCCACCACCATGGTCATCGTGGCGTTAAACTCCGACGGCGTCAGTTGCACCCCGCTCTGTTTTACCGGCACCGCTTTCAGCTGAGGCTGTGTGTTGACATTAAAAGGCGTCCAGTTATTTTCACCAACTGCAAACAGGGAGTTGTCGGCGGCGTTTTCTATCCGCACCCCCAGGCCGGCGATATCCGTGCTGAGAACCGTTTCTCCGTTGATCACGGCGGTATTGCCTTTGAGCTGCATCCGTAAGTCATCGCTGACTTTATTACCGCAGTTGAGGGTGTATTTCGCATCCTGTTGGTAATTGGTACCATCGATCCTGTTGATCACCACATTGCCAAATTCCACCGCGCTTCCCTTCACGGAGCACGGCGGCGGGCCATCGACCAGGATTCGCAGCGTCAGATCCACCTGTTTGATATCGCTGCCAGCAACGGCTAAACCGCTGACACCCCATCCGGCCAGTACCAGTAGCCCCGCGCCCGCTAAAAACTTGTGACTCATAAGTCCCTCCCGGCATCAGCCTTTGCGGCTCTGCTCTTCATCCACCTGGCAGTTGTTGCCGGTACATTTGAAGTACAGCGGCATCCGCGCGCCGTAGTCGTTGATGTAGGTCAGCACCGGCACGCTGTCCATCTTCGCATTCAGCGGTGCGGAGGTTTTCGGCTCCATCATCAGCGGTGTGAATCCCGCCGGCGGGTTGCCGCCTTTTTTAGCGCTGGCGTTGCTGATGATCACGTAGTACGGCGTCGGGTTATTGACGGTGAAGTCCTGGCCGTTACGGATGAGCGTCACCTTATGCTGCCACGGACTTTTCATGCTGGTGTTCTCCAGCGCCTTCGGTCGCCAGAACAGTTTGATACGCGTCTGCAGCGCAATCTGCAGTGTGTTCGGTTTATTTGATTTCGGCGGAATTTCGCGCACGTTGAAATAGAACACGCTCTCGCGGTCGGCCGGCAGTTTGTTGATATCCGGCAGCCCCTGCACCTTCACCTGGCCGTTCATCATCGCATCGATGCGCTGCACTGGCGGAAGCACCGCAAGCGGCGAGCTGATTTTGTTGCCCTTTGCATCCTCTATCCAGCTCTGCGCCAGATAAGGCAGTTTGGGATCGTTGTTGCGCAGCGTGACGCTGATGGACTTGTCGCTTTCGTTAAACACCAGCCGTGTCCTGTCGGGCGTCACCGAAGCGTGGCTGGAGAAACTGACCGCTGTCGCCAGCAGCGCCAGTGCCGGGACAACGATTTTTGCAGTGTTAGTCAGATTAAACATGGATCATTCCTTAATCACGTTACTGGTTTACTGAAATTGAAGTCGGGGGTTCCGTTGGCGTCACCCGCTGTGTCTGTTCCTGAATCGCCGGTTTGACCGCCGGCGAAGTGACAGGTGCTACATTGCCTTTATGCTGGCATGGCAGTAACAAGCCGTTAAACAGATCGGCAGGCAGCGGGTCCGGCAGGTTGATATCGCAATGCGCAACACCACTCCAGAACACTCTCATGTGTTCGCCAGGTTTCACCCCAGCCAGATAAACATTGCCGTCATCATCGACAAGGCCCACTGTCTGCTCGTTATCATTTTTTACTTCTGCGCCAAACGGAGGATGGCTGCCGTCTTGTAAACGCAGCACCGCCATCGCTTTTTGACCACTGATGACGGCAAATTTGCGGTAGCCAATCGCCCCTTCAGTTAGCGTGGCTTGTACCACCGACTGGGTTGCTTCGGCGTTTTCCGGCAGTTTGTTGAGGTCGATATACGCCTGATTGCGGTAATAGTTATTGACGTCAGAAACGACGGCTTTACCAAACATATTGGTATAAACAGCAGCACCGTTACCTTCTACCGGAACATCGGCAACGCCATCGGCATCAATCAACAAGCGTGTCCCGCCCATATTCTGGGTACGGTGAAGTGCGCCACCGTGGGCAGTAAGCGTTGCGCCGCCCTGTAACGACAAGCCCGCAGAGGTGTATTGCCCTTCATGGTAGTTCGCACAGAGGTCAACCTGCGCCAGCGAACCATCATGGCTGTAATAGCCGTCAACGCTGGTGTGTTTGTCACTGGTGCCGACGTTCAACTGATAGTGAGTCGCGTCATCGACACGGCTGAAATAACCGACCTGACTGCTGTCCGTCCCACTGCCATAGTTACCGTTATAGCTAACGGTACTGTTGTCGCCCCACGGCATACTGAGCGAAATGTACATGCCCTTATCCGCCCGGTTGTCATACTCGTAGCGGTAGCCAGTCAGGGAAACGCTCATATTACGAATGCTGCCCATATTGAAATAGTGGGAGAGCATGATGTTGTAGTTTGTCTGCTCCTCACGATCCCAGTAGGTATGGCGGGTATAGTTGAGATAAACCGAAACACCCGCATCGCGGAAGTTCTGGTTATAAGTGGCGGTGTACATCTCTTTGTCGTTGCCCGTGCGGACCATTTCGCTGTCACTGGCATCCAGATACTCGCTCATGGTCATAAAGTTCTCTTCCGAGAAGCGATATCCAGCGAAAGTGACGCGGCTGTTGAGCTGGTCAAAGTCTTTGGAATAACTCACACGGAAGGAGTTACCGTCCAGCGAACCTTTGCCATAAGCGGTGTCTTTATCCAGTTTGGTATGCGAATGAGTAACATCAAACGCGACCGCTCCGAAGGTAGACAAATCGCGACCGACGCCCAGCGCCGCAGACTGATAGTTTTCATCACCCAGCGCACCGCCATATAACGACCAGCCGTTAGCAATCCCCCAGGAAGCTTCAGCACCAGAGAAAAATTCGCCTTCAACATGATGCCCCCACTCTTGCGGACGGCCCATCATGATCTTATAGCGAACCTGACCTGGACGAGTGAGGTATGGCATCGAGGCGGTGCTGATGTCATATTCCTGCACCTGGCCGTTCTGTTCTTCAATGCGAATATGCAACGTACCGGAGACAGAATCACCAAGATCCTGAATACGAAACGGTCCAGCCGGAACCTGCGTTTCGTAAATCACACGCCCCATCTGGCTGACGGTCACTTTTGCTGTGGTGTGTGCCACGCCGGAAATGTCTGGCGCGTAGCCGCGCAGATTGGGAGGCAACATTTGATCGTCGGTGCTAACGCTGCCACCAACATAGTTAAAGCCATCAAAAATATCGGATCTGAGGTAATCCTCGCCCAGCGCCAGTTTGGCTTTTAATGATGGTAACGCCCGCCAGGCATAGTAGCGACTCCACTCCCATTTTTTTTGAGTTTCATCGCCGCTGAATTCATCGTCATCATCATTACTGCGAGTATGTTGATAGTTAGTCTGCCAGTCAGCACGCATACGCCACGGCCCCAGGTTAACCCCGACCGTCCCGTTGCCGCTGATCTCGTTACTATCATCACCGCCATTTTCTTCGTGCCGGGTTTGTGCGTTGATGCTGTAGTCCGCGACGATCCCGGAGATGCCGTCATCCCAACGTGAAGGCGGATCCCAGTCGGGCCAGGTATATTCGAGGTAAGCCTGCGGTAGTGAAATGACTAATGCGGACTGGCTTAAATCAGCCTTAATTTCCATGCCTTCCAGTTGACCGGATTTCAGGCATTTAGCATCGTGGCTCCATTGCAGATTTTTCGCCACGTCTTCTTTTAAACCAAACTGCGCTACCAGTTCCGGTGTCAGACAAGCATAGCTTTTGCTCGCGTCATCTTCACCAGCATACCAGTAAATATCGTACTCTTCCGCCAATGGCTGTTTATTTAGTTGAACCTGTAAATTGTATTTTCCGGGCTCAACATATCCCTGGCTGGAAAAACGCTTCAGATCAATTTTTGTGTCGCCTTTTAATTCCAGAAAACGGGAATCAAACTGAATGTCGTCTTCAGCCCAGACACTGCTATAACTCCCTGACATTGCCAGCGTAATGCACCACGGAAGTATCCGTAATCGAAAAAGAGAATGGTCAGGCATACACGTTTCTATCCGTTTTTATTCTTATTCGGTCAAAATCCATTTAAATCCCCCCATAGCGGTGTCGCTATGGGGGGATGCCTTACAGGTAAGTAATCTGGAAGGTGGTATTTGCTTCGAAATTACCTAAGTCTGGCGCATCAGCTGCGCCGACCAGCCAGGCTTTAAAGTTCAGTGTCTGCTTCGCTTTGCCTTTATTAGTGGCAGTGTCTTTCACGATTTTCTGGTCGATACCCATGCCACTTTTGTAAGAGGTCCCCAGAGAGTCACCGATTGCCAGGCTAACGTTGTTAAATGCCGCACCGGTATCGGTATTGAAAATGGTGTAATAATTGCCGCTATTTGTAGAAGAAACGGTGCCGGTGAAGGTAGTGGTCATTGTTTCCTGAGTATCAAATACGCAATCTTGCAGGCGAATCTGGAAACTTTTCGGCGTGGTGGTGCCGTTATTTTTCAGTTTTTCGGCACCGATATCACCCATATCAACTTCCAGTTTGTGATCGTCCGGAATGATAGAACACACTGAGTCTTCAATGGTGCCGTAAAAACGTGCAGTACCGTTGTTACCCGCAGCGATTGTTGCCGTAGAGGTGAACGCGCCCATCACCATTGCCGCAGCAATAGCTGTTTTAACAAACTTACTCATTATTTGTCCTTAAACTATAAATAATTAAAAATATAAACATTGCAATACATTGATTCAGTCAATAGCCAATGTTTATACCTAGCCATTGAATACGGCATGCGATCCAAAAAAACAGGTCGTAGAAAATTGTATTCGTTGGTGTGGGGCCGAATAGTGATGTTTTTGGTTCAATTTAATTTTACTAAAGAGTAAATGTAGATTTAATTAATATATTGACAGAAGAAAGGTTATCTTAAGGACATCCTTGAAAAACACGGAATAAGTATTTATAAAAAACAGAAAGTATATCAATAATGATATGTCAATAGCTTAAAAAGCAAACAATGAACATATAATGCGATTGCCATTTACCCGTTTTTGACAATATAATATATAAACACTATAGCCAGAATTTAATCAAGTTTCAATTACATCCTGCCTGATTATTCAACTCTATTTTCTGTATTATCTGTATTAATAAATGATAATGAGTGTCAAACAGACATTATTCATTTCAACATGTTACTTTGGGCAAAATCAAGATACGCGCAGAAAAATAATTTCCGAATGAAATTAGAAAGTGTTTTATTTATATATGGGGAGAGTCTTCGATAGTAGTGAGGTTGACAGATATCCGCTGCCTGATGAGCAATTATGCCCAATGAATCTACCTCATTGGGCATAATTTGGAACTCATCAGATAGCTTTTGCCATCTTCAGATTACACGGGCTCATCTGCCAGTTGAATGTGCCGTTTCCGCTTTCATCAAGCGTTACGCTGGCAATGGCCGAGGTGGTAAACATAGGCGGCGTTTCGCCCGGACATAACTCGGCAACCAGATACCCGACTAACGGTAAGTGAGAGATCACCAGTACCGAAGCAACACCTTCATTGGTCAACGCCTGCAAATAGGCACTGACCAGACCAACATCGCCGCAGGGCGTTAACTCCGGCAGAACTTCTGCACTGGAAGGCAGGTTCAGACAATCCCCTACTTCTTCCAGTGTTTGCTCGGCTCGCAGGAACGGGCTCACCAGAACGCGTTCGATTTCCACTTTTTGACCTTTTAGCCAGTTCGCCATCAGGCGAGATTCGTCACAACCATTAGTGGTCAGAGGACGAACGGAATCACTGGCGGCATCGAGGGCTGCGTCGCCGTGACGCATGATAAAAACTTGCATATTGCACCGCTTTTGTTAACCAGATTCGCCCGTTTTCTTTCATCTGAAACCAGAGAAAGAAAACGGTGGCCGGCATTGTGCCTTATCCATTCACCGAATGAAACGCTGTTTTTTACCTCAATGGCGTAAGTATAGTCAATATGCGTTTACATTTTGAGCAACACTCCGCCATTCAGCGCGGATTCATATAGCTTTGACCTTCTTATTGCAGGTCAGTTGCAGTTGTTTTCCAAAAACTTTCCCCACGCTTGCTCATCTCGACTAAACGCTCGCAAGGGGTAAAACGGGAACCATACTGCGTGGCCAGTCGTTGCATTATTGCAACCACTTCGCCCGCGCCGAGAGAATCGATATAGCGGAACGGTCCACCGAGAAATGGCGGAAAACCAATGCCAAATACCGCACCAATATCCCCATCACGCACGCTACGGATAACCTGCTCATCAACACAACGTACTGCTTCATTCAGCATCAACATCACACACCGTTCAGCAACCTGCGGTGCGGAGAGTCGCCCCTGCCCTTGTGCGCCAATGAGCGGGTAAATGGCAGGATCGACCTGTTTTTTGCTTTTACGCCCTTTCTGACCATAAAGATAGAAACCCCGACCATTTTTTCTGCCTTTGCGATCGTCGTTCAAAATTGAAGAAACAACATTTGCAGGCGCGCTAAAACGTTCTCCATAAGCGGCTTCCAGTACAGGAATAATTTTAGTCCCGGTGTCGATTCCTACCTCATCCAAAAGTTGGATTGGGCCTACCGGAAAACCAAATTTCACTAGCGCGGCATCAATGTGCTCTACCCGTTCACCTTCGGTCAGCATGCGGATAGCTTCATTAATGTAAGGCGCTAAGATGCGATTGACGTAAAACCCGGCTTTGTCACGCACGACAATGGGCGTTTTGCCCTGTTTTTTCGCCAGTTTTACCGTAGTGGCGATGGTTTGCGCTGATGTACCAGCATGAGGAATAATCTCCACCAGCGGCATTTTTTCCACCGGACTGAAGAAATGCAGGCCGATAACTTGCTCAGGTCGCGTGGCGTGAGCGGCGATATCACCAATCGGCAAAGATGACGTATTCGAAGCAAAGATGGTATGAGCGGCGCAATTTTGCTCCACTTCCGCCACCATCTTTTGTTTTAATTCGAGATTTTCAAACACCGCTTCAATAATCAGATCGCGATGGGCAAAGCCGCGATAGTCCGTCGTTCCGGAGATTAATGCCAGCTGTTTGTCACGTTCGCTGGCTTTGAGATGACGACGGCGAACTTTGCCCTCCAGCTGATCCCAACTGTACTTCAGCGCATGATTTATGCCCTGCGGGTTGATATCTTTAATTCTGACCGGAAGCCCCGCTTTACAAGCAGTGACATAAGCAATACCGCCGCCCATCAAGCCACCACCTAAAATCCCCACGCTGTTTAATGGCGCAGGCGGCGCATCACTGCCGGGATCTTTCTTCACGTCCGTACTGGCAAAAAAGATACTACGCAGAGCCTGCGATTGCGGCGTCATCGCCAGTTCGCCAAACGCCCGTGCTTCAGCGTCATAGCCACTGCTGGTGCCCTGCGCTAATCCCGTTTCGACAACCTCCAGGATGCGTTCTGTCGCCGGATAGTTACCTTGAGTTTTGTGTTCTGTTTTCTTGCCGACCATTTTGAACAGCAACGCACGACCTAACGGCCCCGCCAGAATACGCTCGCGTACAGGTAGAGGGCGGGAAGATGGACGATCCTGCTTTACCAACTCAACAGCGGCTTCCAGCAAAATGGAGTGCGGAACGACGTCATCCACCAGCCCCAGCTTTAACGCCTGTTTCGCCCGAAGTTGTTTTCCGGTGAGGATCATCTCTAATGCTGTGCTGACGCCTATGAGACGCGGTAAACGCTGGGTGCCGCCTGAACCGGGTAACAATCCAAGTTGTACTTCAGGCAAACCGAGCACCGTTTTAGGATCGTCAGTACAAACGCGACCGTGGCACGCCAGCGCCAGCTCCAGCCCACCGCCCAGGCAAGCGCCATGAATAGCGGCAATAACCGGAATGGGCAAAGCATGAATCTCCGCCATCAACTGTTGGCCCTGCCGCGCCAGAGCTTCCGCTTCTTGCGCCGTTTTGCAGTTGCCGATCATGTTGATGTCTGCTCCGGCGATAAAGTTGTCCGGTTTAGCGGAGACAAACACCACGCCGCGCAACTCTTTGTTTTCACGGAGTTGCTTAATAATGGCGCGCACCTGCGAGGCAAATTCCGCCTTCAGGGTATTCATTTTCTCACCAGGAACATCAGTGGTGATAACGGCAATGTTGTCCAGACGAACATTAAGAGTAAACGCTGATGCCATTTCCATTATTCCGCCTCCAGAACCATTGCCGCGCCAAGCCCACCGGCAGCACAGGCGGTAACTAAACCAAATCCACCGCCGCGACGGCGAAGTTCATGCAGTGTCTGGGTAATCATCCGCGCGCCGGTCGCCGCGAAGGGATGCCCATAAGCAATCGAACCGCCAAGCACGTTAAATTTGCTATCGTCCACTTCGCCAGTGGCATGTGCACGCCCCAGTACTTCACGAGCAAAACGTTCACTACCCAGCAACTGAATATTCGCCAGTGTCTGAGCTGCAAAGGCTTCGTGCATATCGATCAATGTCAGATCGCTCATCGTCAAACCGGCACGCTCCAGCGCCAGCGGTGTTGACCAGGCTGGACCGAGCAACATGTCCTGCCAGACATCAATCGCAGTAAATGCGTAGCTGCGCAGATACCCCAGCGGCACCAGCCCTAATTCTTTCGCCCGGGATTCAGTCATCAGGATCACCGCTGCCGCGCCATCGGTCAGCGGCGTACTGTTTGCCGCCGTTACCGTTCCGTGTTTGCGATCAAACGCCGGGCGCAGCTTTGCGTAATCGGCAAGCGAGGAATTACCGCGAATATTGTTGTCTTCGACAAGCGGTTGTTTATAAGGAGGGATAAAGGCAGTCATCACCTCTTCTTTGAGTTTTCCGTCTGACCATGCCTGAGCGGCACGCTGATGCGAACGGTGCGCTAATGCATCTTGCTGTTCTCGGGTGATGCCGTAGGTTTTCGCCATTTGCTCTGCGGTGTCACCCATCCGCAAGCCGGTAGAATATTCTGCTACCGCAGGCGGTACGGGCATTAAGTCGCGCAAACGCAGGCGAGAGAAGAGTTTCAGGCGCTGGCTCATGATTCGAGCTTTGTTGAAATCAACCAGCACGCGCGCCAGTTTTTTACTGACGCCAATTGGCAATACGGAAGAGGAATCTGCCCCACCGGCAATCCCCGCTCGAATAGTTCCCGCCATCAGGCTTTCTGCGACGTTTGCAACTGCCTGGAAACTGGTAGCGCAAGCGCGGCTGACGCTGTAAGCATCGGTATGCACATTCATTCCCGTACCGAGAACAATTTCACGCGCAATGTTGGGGGCTTCAGGCATTTGTACGACCTGACCAAAGACCAGTTGTTCAATCACTTCAGCGGGGATCTCGCTGCGTGCCAGCAGTTCGCCTACCACCATCTTCCCTAAATCAACCGCGGGAATGCCATGAAAAGCCGTCGCCTGGCGGGCAAAAGGCGTACGTAAACCGCTAACAATGGCGATACGATCGCCCTGGCGGGTAACCAGCGGTAAAACCTGACCCATAACACTCCCCTGTAAAAAAATAAATAAAGTGGTCTGACCTGATCATAGTCTTAACCATTTTTTTACATTTAGCCAAGCGGAGAAAAGGGAAAGTGGGAGCTATGACACAGAGAGAAAAGAAGAAGAGAAAAGAAAACGCCCCTGCCAGCAACTGACAGGGGCGTACGTACCCGAGAGGAATTAACGCAGACCCAGCTGGAAGATCAGCATTTCAGCTTCGCAGGCAAAAGTGAAATCGATATCCAGGCGCACACCGTCAGACTCTTCAGTGAAAGTCGGGGAGATTTTGCACGGTTCGGATTCCACGCTACGGGCTTTCTCAGTCAGCGCCGCCAGCGTTTGTTCTGCTTCTGCGCGGTTTGCAAACACGCGGCTGTAAGACGCGGTGCAGTCGGAGTTGTCCATAATGGTGCCAACATCCATACAGCAGCAAACCGGGGTTTCATCAGCACTACATTTACTCATCGTTGATTTCCTCTGTATGTGCACCCAAGGTGCCAGATAAACGTTGTGGATATTTTACGCTTCCGGAAAGTGCTGCTCCAGTTGTTAATTCTGCAAAATCGGATAAGTGACCGAAATCACACTTAAAAATGATCTAAAACAAAATTCACCCGAATCCATGAGTGCGCCACCTCCAAATTTTGCCAGCTGGATCGCGTTTCTTAGATCATATTTGAAAAAAGATAGAAACATACTTGCAACATTCCAGCTGGTCCGACCTATACTCTCGCCACTGGTCTGATTTCTAAGATGTACCTCAGACCCTACACTTCGCGCTCCTGTTACAGCACGTAACATAGTTTGTATAAAAATAAATCATTGAGGTTATGGTCATGAGCCAGAAAACCCTGTTTACAAAGTCTGCTCTCGCAGTCGCAGTGGCACTTATCTCCACCCAGGCCTGGTCGGCAGGCTTTCAGTTAAACGAATTTTCTTCCTCTGGCCTGGGCCGGGCTTATTCAGGGGAAGGCGCAATTGCCGATGATGCAGGTAACGTTAGCCGTAACCCCGCATTGATTACCATGTTTGACCGCCCGACATTTTCTGCGGGTGCGGTTTATATTGATCCGGATGTAAATATCAGCGGAACGTCTCCATCTGGTCGTAGCCTGAAAGCCGATAACATCGCGCCTACGGCATGGGTTCCGAACATGCACTTTGTTGCACCGATTAACGACCAATTTGGTTGGGGCGCTTCTATTACCTCTAACTATGGCCTGGCAACAGAGTTTAACGATACTTATGCAGGCGGCTCTGTCGGGGGTACAACCGACCTTGAAACCATGAACCTGAACTTAAGCGGTGCGTATCGCTTAAATAATGCATGGAGCTTTGGTCTTGGTTTCAACGCCGTCTACGCTCGCGCGAAAATTGAACGTTTCGCAGGCGATCTGGGGCAGCTGGTTGCCGGTCAGATTATGCAATCTCCTGCTGGCCAAACTCAGCAAGGGCAAGCATTGGCAGCTACCGCCAACGGTATTGACAGTAATACCAAAATCGCTCATCTGAACGGTAACCAGTGGGGCTTTGGCTGGAACGCCGGAATCCTGTATGAACTGGATAAAAATAACCGCTATGCACTGACCTACCGTTCTGAAGTGAAAATTGACTTCAAAGGTAACTACAGCAGCGATCTTAATCGCGCGTTTAATAACTACGGTTTGCCAATTCCTACCGCGACAGGTGGCGCAACGCAATCGGGTTATCTGACGCTGAACCTGCCTGAAATGTGGGAAGTGTCGGGTTATAACCGTGTTGATCCGCAGTGGGCGATTCACTATAGCCTGGCTTACACCAGCTGGAGTCAGTTCCAGCAGCTGAAAGCGACCTCAACGAGTGGCGACACGCTGTTCCAGAAACATGAAGGCTTTAAAGATGCTTACCGCATCGCGTTGGGTACCACTTATTACTACGATGATAACTGGACCTTCCGTACAGGTATCGCCTTTGATGACAGCCCAGTTCCGGCTCAGAATCGTTCTATCTCCATTCCGGACCAGGACCGTTTCTGGCTGAGTGCAGGTACGACTTACGCATTTAATAAAGATGCTTCAGTCGACGTTGGTGTTTCTTATATGCACGGTCAGAGCGTGAAAATTAACGAAGGCCCATACCAGTTCGAGTCTGAAGGTAAAGCCTGGCTGTTCGGTACTAACTTTAACTACGCGTTCTGATAACACGTTCGCCTGGATAAAGTCACCTGCATAGCAGGTGACTTTAACTCCCCCACTTCACCGAAAGTAGTGTCCTCATTGCTTACCTCCTGAGTTTTGCAAACAGCCTGATGGCAGCTTGCCCTTTCAAATCAATAAGCGGTATCCACAGACAAACCTGAAGGGAAAGGCATATTTTCAGGCGTTCTGCTCGTCCTTCTCAAAGAGTTTACTTTTCTGAATTTCCAGGATACTCACCCCCCCTGGCTATTGTGCGCTCATACACTCAAATTAAAGATAGGTTCTAAATAAATGAGCGTTTTTTGATAGTCTATTTCATTAGGTAATATATATTTGTAACAAATCAATCAAAATGGAATAAAATCATGCTACCATCTATTTCAATCAACAATACCAGCGCAACTTACCCAGAATCCATTAATGAAAATAACAATGATAAAGTTAATGGATTAGTACAAGAGCTCAAAAACCTTTTTAATGGTAAGGAAGGAATAAGCACCTGTATTAAACATCTACTTGAGCTTATAAAAAACGCCATACGAGTAAACGACGATCCTTATAGATTTAATATTAATAATTCCTCAGTTACTTATATTGATATTGGCTCCAATGATACAGACCATATTACTATTGGTATCGATAACCAAGAAACAATAAAATTACTTGCGAGCTATAAAGACAAAGAACTCGTCCGTGCTATCATTAATGACAACATAGTTGAGAAGACTCATGATGATATAAATAATGCTGAATTTACTGATGGTATTATTGTTAGTGGTATTGATGATCGTAGTGATATTGGCATTGACTCCAATGATACAGACGATATTACTTTTGATAATCAAGAACCAACAAAATCACCTGCGAACGATGAAAACAAAAAAGTCGGCCAAACCATCATCAATGAAAATGTAGTAGAGAATACTGATGATATCAATAACAAGAAAAATATCTTCAGCGCAATAAAAGAAATATATAATGGAGATCCTGATTTCATTTTCGATAAAATATCACGTAACCTCATACATACTGTAACGAAATTCGATGAGAACGAGAAAAGCAAACCAACGGACTTATTTACCTGGCACGGTAAAGATAAAAAATACAACACTCTCGCCATTGTAATTAAAAATATAAACGGAAACGATTATTTATCGCTCGGTTACTACGATCAGGACAACTACCACATTAAAAGAGGAATTCGTATTAATGGTGATAGTCTCACACAATATTGTAGTGAAAACGCCAGGAATGCTTCAGCGTCATTTGAAAGCAATAAAGCTCTCATGGCAGAATTATTTGCAACAGGTATAAATCATCAAGTTGTAAACGAACTCAACGGGGAAAGACTGAAAGAACCAAACGAAGTTTTTAAACGTTATGGTCGAGCAATAAGATATAATTTTCAAGTGGACAATGCAAAATATAGACGCAATAATGTAAAAGAAATAGTTTCTACTTTATTCGATAACGAAGTTAACACTGACCATTCTCAAAATATATATGTGCACTATAAGAAACTCGAAGGTAAAATTGAAGAAAGGCTTCAAAATTGCCAGACGGAATATCAAAATGAAATTAATCAACTATCTGCGTTAGGTGTTAATTTTGATGATATTTAAAATTATTTTTCCAGTTTTTTGATTTTTCAACGACTGAATATCGGAAATAGTCAATGACGAACATCAGTATTTTTACATCATTACGTCCGGGTCATTGTCGGTTTATCTCCTTTTACTTGTGGTAATTGAGGGATAACAACAAAAAAGGTGAGTTTTGCGACTCACCTTTTTTATTTATTTCTTATTCAGAATCGATATCTTTTAAATCATCCTGAATCGCTTGCGCGTTCGGATTTTCCTGCGGTTTGAGTTCGCCGCCATTAGCGATGAAATCATGACGCTGGAAGTACGCTTCGCGCACCATAATATAAGGATCGGACGACTGACGCAGCAGACCGTCGGAATCCAGCAGCTGAGCGCGGGTTTCGATCCCTTCAAGCGTCCATTTACCCACAGACATCGGCCAGGTCAACCAGGAAAGAACCGGGTAAAGACCATCCGCCATATCACCACCGTCATCACGCAGCGTGAAGCTACCGTAGAATGGTAACTGAACGTACGGCCCATAACCCACGCCATAATGACCAAGCGTACTACCGAAGCGGTGAGGTTCAGTCCGTTGCAGTTTCGGGTTCGCCATCCCTGCAACATCAATAAAGCCGCCCATCCCCAAAATGGTGTTCAGGAAAAAGCGGGTAAAGTGGACCATCCCCTGATAAGGGTCGCCCTGCAAGAAGTAGTTAACCATCACCGCAGGTTCTTCAAGGTTGCCGGTAAAGTTGCTCAAACCGTTACGCGCCGGTTGCGGAACATAATCACGCCAGGCGACAGCGACCGGTCGAACAATATACGGGTCTAATACATTGAAGTTGAAGTTGTACATGGTGCGGTTGAACCCTTCTAACGGGTCAGAACGCCCTTGCTGATCTGTACCGGAACTCGCACACCCCACCAGAAGCGTAGTTCCCAGAGCAAGCGCCGACAGGCGAAGCTTCATAAATGTCTCCCTGTTTTTTTATGGCTTATGCAGTTTGCCATCCATGACGGAACGATACCGTATCCGCCTGTTTAGGTGTGGGCGATTGTAACAGCACGTCAACTGATGTCCAGACGCCCTGATTTGCTGATTTGATCATAGCCTGGTAATCGCCGCCCTGTAGGCTACTTGATTCTATAGAAACAGAAAAAGGCAAACGCAGCCTTTTCTACATTTTCAGAGTAACTCCCGTCAGTTGCGAGCAAAAAAGCCGCTACGCTTTAGCTATACGTGCTAATTCAAGAGAAGAGACCATGGACAACGACAAAATTGATCAACACAGCGACGAAATTGAAGTTGAGAGCGAAGAAAAAGAGCGCGGCAAAAAAATAGAAATAGATGAAGACCGACTCCCCTCCCGGGCGATGGCAATTCATGAGCATATCCGCCAGGATGGTGAAAAAGAGCTGGAACGCGACGCAATGGCGCTACTGTGGTCAGCCATTGCGGCGGGTCTGTCGATGGGCGCTTCGTTACTGGCAAAAGGGATATTTCATGTCGAACTGGAAGGTGTGCCGGGCAGCTTCTTGCTGGAGAATCTCGGTTATACCTTTGGTTTTATTATCGTCATTATGGCCCGCCAGCAATTATTTACCGAAAATACCGTGACTGCGGTACTACCCGTCATGCAAAAACCGACAATGAGCAACGTCGGCTTACTTATACGGTTATGGGGCGTCGTGCTGCTGGGTAATATTCTCGGGACAGGTATTGCGGCGTGGGCATTTGAATATATGCCTATCTTCAATGAAGAAACTCGCGATGCATTTGTCAAAATCGGCATGGATGTGATGAAGAACACCCCCAGCGAGATGTTTGCCAACGCGATCATTTCCGGCTGGCTGATCGCCACTATGGTTTGGATGTTTCCTGCAGCGGGTGCGGCAAAGATTGTGGTGATTATATTGATGACCTGGCTTATTGCCCTGGGTGACACCACCCATATCGTGGTCGGTTCTGTTGAAATCCTCTATCTGGTGTTTAACGGTACGCTGCACTGGAGCGATTTCATCTGGCCCTTCGCACTACCTACTTTAGCGGGGAACATCTGCGGCGGCACCTTTATCTTCGCGTTAATGAGTCATGCACAGATTCGTAACGACATGAGCAATAAGCGTAAAGCAGAAGCACGCCAAAAAGCAGAACGTGCGGAAAACATTAAGAAAAATTATAAAAACCCGGCATAAATGGCGAGGGTTTAAGCAATCGAGCGGCAGCGTACTTACCCCGCACTCCATTAGCGGGTATACTCATGCCGCATTGTCCTCTTAGTTAAATGGATATAACGAGCCCCTCCTAAGGGCTAATTGCAGGTTCGATTCCTGCAGGGGACACCAGAGACTTGTTCGACAACGTCCTGAGATAGCCACCAACCATCCAAAAAACAATAAGTTAGCCATATCCTGTTGTTCGCCAAAAACCGTTAACATCCGCCTACATCAAACTTGCTTTGTTGGTATATCTGTTGGTATCGTAAGTTCGATATGTTTTGTACCAACACCGGGAGGTGCAACCAATGGCGCTAACTGATGTAAAAGTTAAATCTGCAAAACCTTCCAGTAAGCCAATCAAGCTCACTGACGGATTTGGTATGCATCTACTTGTGCACCCTAATGGTTCAAAGTATTGGCGCTTTCAATACCGTTTCACTGGTAAACAAAAGATGCTGGCGCTTGGCGTCTACCCTGCCGTCTCCCTAGCTGAAGCAAGGGAGAGACGTGACAGTGCCAGAAAACTGATTGCTAATGGCATTGATCCCAGCGAAAAGAAAAAGGCGGAAAAAATTGAAGAGAGTGGTGCTTTAACTTTTGAAACGGTAGCAAGAGGCTGGCATTCCAGCAATAAAACATGGTCAGAAGGCCACCGCACACTGATACTTAACAGCCTAACCACTCATGTTTTTCCGATCATTGGTCAGAGAAATGTTACTGACCTGAAAACTCGTGATTTATTGGTTCCTGTAAAAAAAGCTGAACTGAACGGGCATCTGGAACTGGCCTCACGGCTTCAACAGCGTATCACCGCCATTATGCGTTATGCCGTACATAATGCACTTATTGAGCATAACCCGGCTTATGATCTGGCGGGAGCAATAGCAACAGCCAAAAGTGTTCATCGTCCAGCCCTTCCCCTTGAACGTATTGCTGAATTGATCGAAAGGATAGAGGCATACAAAGGTAAAGGACTTACCCAATTGGCTGTTCGATTGTGTTTGCTGACCTTTATCCGTTCCAGCGAGTTACGATTTGCGCGTTGGTCAGAGTTTGATTTCAAAAATGCACTATGGACGATTCCTGCAGAACGAGAACCTCTTAAAAACGTCAAGTTCTCTCATCGCGGCTCAAAGATGAAGACTCCCCATCTGGTGCCTCTGAGTAAGCAGAGTCTCGCCGTTCTGAAAGAGATCAAAGCCATCAGTGGCGCTCATAAATTTGTATTCGCAGGTTTCAGCTATGCCGACAAGCCTATCAGTGAAAATACGATTAATAAGGCATTACGTGCTATGGGTTATAACACCCAAAAAGACGTTTGTTGCCACGGATTCCGCACAATGGCCTGTAGCGCTCTGATTGAATCAGGATTATGGTCAAGAGATGCCGTTGAACGACAGATGAGTCACCAAGAACGTAGTTCTGTTCGAGCCGCATACATCCATAAGGCTGAACATCTGGATGAACGCCGCATGATGCTCCAGTGGTGGGCTGATTTTCTTGATGCCAACAGCAACTGTATGATCAGGCCGTTTGAGTTTGCCCACAGGAATCAAAGCTAACTGCCTGATAACCGATCATATAACAGCATGCAACCCTTTGTTTTATCGATGTTTGAATAGCCATCAACCTGTGATGGCTATTACACCGTTCTATTATGAATTTTCAGCAATATTTGATATCGTAGCAATATTAAATACCGAGGAAATAACCATGATATCAGGTCTTGATGGTGGAGTTTTCATCCTTAGCTCGATGGCTAAGGAAAGAGTCAAATCAGGTCTACTTGACAGAGCAACAATAGAAGGCTCTAAAGGCGAGTATACCGTGATTTTTGATGGTTCAGAGTGGGAAGGTAAGCCATTAGTCCTATGCAGCTCCAGACAGCCTTATGAAGCACGAGTATTCAAAAGCATCGATGGTGCGGCGGCAGAACTACTACGCATAGGTCTAAATGAAGCTTCAATCAAAAATACCACCAAATCGAACTCTAAATAATCAGGTTTAAAATGGACATGCAAAAAGAAACGATTTTTTCCGAAGTTGAAACCGCGAACAGCAAGCAGCTTGCTGTTTTGAAGGCTAACTTTCCGCAGTGTTTTGATAAAAACGGGGCTTTCATTCAAGAGAAATTGCTTGAGATCGTCAAATCAGCTGATGTTGAACTCTCTAAAGAGTCATACAGCTTAAACTGGCTGGGTAAGTCCTATGCCCGTCTGTTGGCTAATTTACCACCAAAGTCGTTGGTTACCGAAGATAAAGATCATAACCGACGTGAAGAGAATAAGAACAGTCAGAATCTGTTAATAAAGGGGGATAATCTCGAAGTATTAAAGCATATGGTTAATGCTTATTCTGAAAAGGTTAAAATGATTTATATTGACCCGCCATATAACACCGGCTCAGATGGATTTTTATATAACGATGATCGTAATTTTACACCTGAACAGCTTTCTGAACTGGCTGTTATCGATCTTGATGAAGCTAGACGGATCCTCGATTTTACTGTTAAAGGATCAAGTAGTCATAGTGCGTGGCTAACTTTTATTTATCCTCGACTATATATAGCTCGTGAACTTTTACGTGATGACGGGATAATCTATATCTCCATTGATGATCACGAACATAGCCAACTAAAAATACTGTGTGATGAAATTTTTAGCGAACAAAACTTTGTTGGAAATATAGTTAGAGCGACAGGCCAGACCACAGGACAGGACAGTGGTGGATTAGGAAATTCATTCGACTATATTTTAGTTTATACAAAGTCAAATAATATCGATCTTAGTGGCTTACCGTTAACTGACCATGATCTCAAACGCTTTCAGAATAAGGATGACATGGGCTACTATGCTTATGATCAAATGAGAAAAACAGGAAGTAATGATAAAAGAGAAGATCGTCCTAACATGTATTATTCCGTGCAAGATCCTGACGGTAATGAGGTTTTCCCAATAGCCTCTGCTGGCTATGAAAGTTGTTGGAGATTCAGCAAGGAAACTTATTTACAGCAAGTAAATAACAATATGATTTTATGGAAAAAAACCACTCGTAATGGACAAGAGGTATGGTGGCCATACGTTAAATATTATGTTGAAGGGAGAACTAAACGTCCATCACCTCTATGGACTGAATTAGAAGGTAATAAAAAGGCAGCACGGGATCTTCGTTCATTATTTGATGGAAAAAAAGTCTTTGATTTTCCAAAACCACTTCAAGTAATAAAGAATCTGATACATATAGTGCCTAATGCTTCAAAAGATGATCTAATCTTAGATTTCTTTGCCGGGTCGGGTACAACCGCACATGCAGTAATGGCTATGAATGCTAACGACGAAGGTAATAGAAGATTTATTTCTATACAAATCCCAGAACAAACATCTCAAACATCTGAAGCACATGAGTTAGGCTTTAAAAACATCTATGAATTAACAAAAGAACGACTTTCAAGAGCATCCCAAAGAATTAAAAAAGAACATCCTGATTTTAACGGTGATCTGGGATTCAAAATATTTGAAACAGTCAATGATTTTCGTACTAAAGATGAGTCTGAACTTACTCTGTCTAATCATACTTTTTTTGATGATGTTGTATTGACTCCTGAACAGTACGACACCTTATTGACTACGTGGTGCCTGTATGATGGCAGCTTACTGACAACACCAATTGAAGATGTTGATCTCAATGGCTACAAAGCACACTTATGCGATGGACGGCTATATCTGATTGCGCCTAATTTCAGTAGCGAAGCACTGAAAGCTTTACTTCAAAAGCTGGATTCAGACAAAGACTTTGCTCCTAACAAAGTTGTGTTTTATGGCAGCAACTTCGAAAGTGCGAAACAGATGGAACTCAATGAAGCACTGAAAAGTTATGCTAATAAAAAATCTATTGATTTAGATTTGGTTGTAAGGAACTAATCATGTCCAAAGGGTTTACATTCGAAAAAAACTTACCCCATCAAAAAGCTGGCGTTGATGCGGTCATGAATGTTTTTGTTTCCGCCATGCCACATCAGACGGATCATGTTGCCATCCGCCTGTTAGCTAATCCAGAACTGAATCTATCTGAACAACAATACTACAACAACATAAAAAATGTTCAGGAGTTCAATGGTATTGAGCACTCAAAAGATAATTACGATGCTAAAAGCAACGTCATCGACGTTTCTATGGAGACAGGGACAGGTAAAACATATACCTACACAAAAACTATTTTTGACCTAAACAAATCTTTTGGCATTAATAAATTTATTATTATTGTTCCTACACTTTCAATTAAAGCTGGAACAGTTAATTTTTTAAAAAGTGATGCTTTAAAAGAACACTTCCGAGATGATTACGAGCGTGAACTTAAAACTTATGTAGTTGAGAGTCAGAAAAACTCTGGTAAAAATACAAAATCGTATATGCCTCAAGCTATCCATGATTTTGTTGAAGCTAGTAATTTCAATAAGAAATATATACACGTCCTTGTGATCAACTCAGGGATGATCAACTCCAAGTCTTTAACTGACACTTATGATGTTGGCTTGCTTGATAATCAGTTTGATACGCCATTTGCTGCTCTTAGTGCGGTTAAACCATTTATTATTATTGATGAACCTCATAAGTTCCCTACAGCTAAAAAAACATGGGAAAATATTGAGAAATTCAATGCTCAATATATTATTCGTTATGGCGCAACCTTTAGTGAAGGCTATAAAAACTTAGTTTATCGCCTGACAGCAGTAGATGCATTTAATGAAGATCTTGTTAAAGGTATTGATGCTTACATTGAAGATATTGTTGGTGATGGTAGCGCCAACCTAAAGTTCGTAAAATCTGACGGTAAAGAAGCCATTTTTGAGCTTACCGAAAATGGTAATAAAAAAACTTTCAAGTTAGCAAAAGATGAATCGCTATCGAAAACACATAGCGCAATTCATGATTTAACACTCGATGCGTTGAATAAAAGCACTGCAGTGTTGAGTAATGGTATTGAACTAAAAATTGGTAGTTCAATAAACCCCTACTCTTACGATCAGACGCTCGCTGATAACATGATGATTAAAGCTGTCAAAGAACACTTTAAGTTAGAAAAAGAGTATCTGACACAAAGGCCACGTATAAAGCCTCTTACTCTTTTCTTCATTGATGACATTGAAGGGTATCGTGATGGTAATGATATTTCCGGAAGCCTGAAAACTAAGTTCGAAGAATACGTTTTGGCAGAAGCTAATAAACTATTAAAAACAGAAAAAGACGAATTTTATAGAAACTACCTTGAAAAAACTATTCAGGATGTATCTTCTGTTCATGGTGGATATTTTTCAAAAGATAACAGCGATAAAGATGATAAAATTGAGCAGGAAATTAATGAAATCCTTCATGATAAAGAGCTTTTATTATCTTTAGATAATCCTCGCCGTTTCATTTTCTCTAAATGGACGTTGAGGGAAGGCTGGGATAACCCAAATGTCTTTCAGATTTGTAAGCTCCGTTCGAGCGGTAGCACCACATCTAAACTTCAAGAGGTAGGGCGTGGTTTACGTCTTCCTGTGAATGAATACATGTGCCGTGTTAAAGACCGCAACTTTACACTCAACTATTATGTTGATTTTACGGAAAAAGATTTTGTTGATTCTCTTGTCAAAGAGGTTAACGATAGCTCTTTCAAAGAAACTATACCAAGCAAGTTTACTCAAGAGCTTAAGGATAAAATCTTATCTCAGTATCCTGAACTTTCATCCAGAACACTAATGAATGAAATTTTTGATGCTGAAATCATCGATGAGAATGAAAACTTTAAAGATTCTGGTGCGTATACTCGCTTAAAAGATAAATATCCAGCAGCATTCCCTACCGGAGTTAAACCAAACAAAATCAAAAAATCCACTGATGGTAAAAAACGTACTAAAATGCGTGTTGGCAAGTTCAGTGAACTGAAAGAACTGTGGGATTTGATCAATCAAAAAGCTGTGATTGAATATAAAATAAATAGCGAGAGTGAATTCTTATCAATATTCAAGTCGTTCATGCTCGAAGAAAAAGATAGGTTTACTAAATCAGGCGTTCATACTCGCATTGATAGGATTTATATCCATAATGATACGGCAATGTCGAAAAGCATAATTAGTGATGATGATAACTTTGCTAAACTCAACACAATGAGTTATCGAGAATTTCTTGATAACTTATCACAAACTATGTTTGCTAAACACGATACCTTGCATAAGGTTTTTTGTGATATAAAAGACACTATCAATATCACTGACTACCTGAACATTCAAACTATCAGAAAGATTAAATCTGGCTTTAGCAAGTATTTGTTGAACAATTCGTTTAACAAGTTCAGTCTTGGCTACAATGTGATATCAAGCTCTATTCATCCTACAAAGTTGACTAATGCAGATGGTAATCCTTTAAATGAGGTATTATCAAGTGATCTTGGCGTATTGCAGGATAATACAAAATCACCATTAGATTCTTATCTTTTTGAAGAAGTATTTTATGACTCAGAGCTTGAACGGCTCAACATAACAGATGGAGAGATCCAGTCTGTAGCTGTTTTCACAAAGATACCGAAGAACTCCATTAAGATCCCGGTTGCGGGTGGCTATACTTATTCTCCTGACTTTGCTTACGTTGTTAAAACCACCAAAGGTGATTATCTAAACTTTATCATTGAAACAAAAAATGTAGATGGTAAGGATAGCTTACGGCTTGAAGAACAACGCAAAATTGAACATGCTCAGGCACTGTTCAATCAAATAAGTAAGACGGTCAATGTTGAGTTTAAAACACAGTTTACTGATGATAGCATTGTTAATTTAATTAAGAGTAGCATTCATTAATCCCTCCCCCCCCCTCATTCTTATTTCAAGAGTGAGGGGAATTAAATATATGTGAAAAGATATCGGTGGTTTCTCAAATCGCTGTAAATATAAGAGTATTGCTATTACCACCTGCTGAACACTGCGTAGCCGTTTTAGCCACATCCAGTACATCACCTGCTGCTTTCACATTCGCCGCTACTCCTACGCCAACCTCATAGAAATTTCCTGCGGCTGCAGTTACTATTTTGGTACATTCCGCTGCAGGCACATTAGAATATGTAATATTAAAAGAAGATCCGGGGGCTTTTGATGGACCAGTTGCTGCAGCTCCCAATATAACATCACCTTTAAAGGCATTAATTGGCTTGACTGCTGACTCAGAGCCACTCAACATATTATCTGGGAAAATCTTAGCCTGAACTGCCACAGTGTTTGAAAGACCAGTAAAACTTGATGCTGAAGTATATAACGATTTAACACCTGCCTGAATAGTGGCTATGTTATTACTTTCTGCCTGAGCACGCTGTGAAGCTTGCACTTTGGGGTAAACGATAAATGCCGCAACCACTAATGCAGCTATAATTCCAAGCACCAACAAAAGTTCTAAGAGTGAGAAGCCTTTCATACTTTTATTGTATTTAATTAGTACTGCTTTTTTCATTTCTTTTATATCTCCTTAGTTTTTAGATAGATATAAAAGAGATAAACCACATAAAATATTAAACAAGACTTGTATATTCTTTATGTGCTTTTATCCGATAAGCGGACTACCTAATAAAAAAAAGACCAGAATGATCTGATCTTTTTTTGGAAGCGTGCTTCATTGACTTTATTAAAACCATCAAAGATTTACAAGATTGAATATGGAGTTATTCTTCTTTGATAGTAATTGGACATTACAATTTACTTTCTAAAAAGTCAAATTTAATTGTTTAATTATGCTATTATTTTTTAATCCCTTTTCTATACTCTGTTCCCTTGTGTAATATCGAGCTGATGAATAATAATAGCAATTTCTCAGAACTGATATATTACCATGATAAAGTGAACTCTCTTTCAACAAATGCCTGATTTACTGACATCTGGATCACACCATTTGAATATGTAAAACTTCCGGGGTAGCAGCTCCCACATCCGTCTCCCCACCAACGGGTTATCCTTTCACTAACCAATTTTATTTCAGGGCGTGTAATACCATCTCGCCAGAAAGTCAAATCAGTATAGACGTCTTTCCTACAACTGTTGCTGGAGTTGTTTCCTGCATGACAGGATAGAATTATTTTTAATGGTTTCGGCGCATCTGCTGCATAATTTATCCTTCGCCAAATTCCATCCTGACACGAAATAATAGCCCCTGTAGACTCCTTACTGATTAATCCTTGGGTAGGACAGGCTGTCCCAACAACCTCAGTAGAGTTAGGTAAAAAATAGTTTGCGTCGATAGTTTTATCTGAATGAATATTTCCGGTAGCCTCTATACTTCCACTTACCTTCACATATCCACTCAGAATCCCTCCGGTTGTTTGAACATTTTTACCATTATACGCGGTGATGGTATTCGCATCTTTCATATACCATCCACCACCATATTTCTGAAAATATATACCACCATCATTTAATGTTCTGAACCAGTTCTGCGTGTATACCTCGCCTCTGGATTGGATATTTTGGGCTAAAACACTGTTATTAGCATTTATTGAACCATTGACCTGAGCACTGCCGCCAACGCGGATATGTGCGCCGACAACCGTATCTCCTGTAGAATTCAGAGTATTAGCAGTCGCAGTTCCTGCCGCAGTAATGTCTTGGACATTATTGATACTTTGCCCACCCATGTTAAGATCTCCCGTCATCGGCAATGTGCCATCACGACGAAGATAAACAGAATACATGGCTGAATCATATCCAACGCGATAGGCCATAAGTCCAGCACTTGTGATATTACTGTAATCTGTAGATGTTTCTTTCCATGCGCCCTGCAAACCTGATGCTAACGTTGCCGATTGCGTCATACCACTATCAATACCAGCCTCTTGCATCGCTCGGCCCAATAAATCGTAACGATACTTACCCCCTTCCATCCAAGGCAAAGTCGTTGTAATAAGCCCATTAACTACATAGTTAGGTGATATACCTGAACGTTTTAATATAATTTTATATGAAGATTTTTGAGCATTTATCCCGGTGTATGACGCAGGTAATAACCCTTCATTAACCAGTGTCTGGTATGTTATTTCACAGCCTGAAGCATTACAGACACGGGGACCCGGATCGCTTGACTGGCTGCTGCTTGAAGTCAGAGTAGAAAGTTTGTCATATCGGATATTAATATACCCGTTTACCGCCTCCCCTATCTGCTTCATTTGCTGACCAACAGCCTTAGCCATAATCGTTTCCTGTTCATTTTTGATATCCTGAAAACGCATAAATGCCATCATGCTACCCACACCCAGCACCAATACGAGTTCTAACAGGGAGAACCCCTTTTTATTTTGTTTTTTCATTTTCATCGTCCTTTTTATTTCACGTACTAATCAATTACCAAAAATAAACAGGAGGTCAAGACCGATGAATATATAATCAATAAAAAGATTAATAACAAAATTTCAGATGAGCCGATTTTATCTCTATCTATCCGTTTTGTGGTATCATTATAAATGATTTTATACACTCAGGATAAAAGACAATGACTGACGCTATTAAAGCTCTCAATAACATCCGTACCCTTCGCGCTCAGGCACGAGAAACAGATCTGGCTACACTGGAAGAGATACTCGAAAAATTAACAGCTATTGTCGAGGACAAACGCCAAGAAGAGACAATCGCACAGCAACAAAATGCTGAACGTCAGAGCAAAATCGAAGCCCTGCGTGCGCAACTGCTTGAAGATGGCATTGACCCGTCTGAGCTGCTGGGTAATGTTAAATCTTCACGTCCTACTACTGTTCGTGCTCCTCGTCCTGCAAAATACAAATACATTGATGAAAATGGCGATGAAAAGACATGGACGGGTCAGGGACGTACACCAAAAGTGATTGCAGCTGCACTGGAAAGCGGTAAGGTTCTGGAAGATTTTGCCATTTGATTAAGAGTTTTAATTTGCTGCCAAGGATGGTAGTAAAAATTTGCTACCGCGCCCTCTGGGGCTTGCTCAACAGCTCCCCAGCCTAAAACAAGTTTTAAGCCGGAGAGCTGTTCGGACGTGAAATGGTTTTATGGTCTGAATTTCTTGAGAACTCTTTCAATGTAGATTTGTCCATTTATTTTATACCTTTCGATATCGTGCGTATGCAAAGATGGAACTTCTAACAACAAACCAAAGAGTAATTGCTTATCTACCTCACTTATATCACAGTTTAAAACCTTGGCAACCTCTGCACCAAGAATTATTTTTTGTCGCGTATTTTCTTTTTTGTTATCTCTTTTCTCTTTTGCTTTAAGGTAATTTAATTTATTTTGTGCGCCAGCAATTTTCTGCTCAAGTGTTTTCTTAATTTCCGGTCTGTTTCTATCATTCTGGAAAATATTGCCAGTCAGATAGGTGTTTTTTATTTCATCATCATTCATTCTTTTCTCCACTGATGTCTATGATTGTAAGGAATATTACTTCTGAACTCATCATCTGAAAGTGCTCGTTTGATTGATTTAATCCGAGATCGGAAATGCTTTATTTCCTGTTTTTTTTTAAATTCAACTCGTACTTCTGTTATTATCTTTTCTGCTTCACTATACGCTTGCTCTAGATCGGTATAGATTCCGTTATCAAGTAATCTTTTTGCTTCAAGATCGATGGCTTCATCGTTATTTTTATACATAAAACCTCCTTGTCTTTATTTCCTTAACACCAATTAGCATAATTAATAAATTAATCAATAGTATAGAGGTGTTATTTTAATAATATATTTCCAAGTCTTTTAATTGACATTGAAATTATCTCTATAACTAACTACATTAAGAAGTGATCATGGTAAGCGCAGTAAATAGTAAGAAAGGGCCAATTGGCCCTTTCTTCAACACTTATGCGCACTCAGGAAGACTCAAAAGATTATTAGGCTGTTCACCATCATTTTGAGTTTTCAAGTATTTGTTACCAGAAGCACTAACAGCAACAATCACCCACACTGAATGCCCTCCTGCATTAACATAAAATCTCCATTTCCCAGATTCTATTCCGCTTATAGCCTCTTGCTGTGTGAGCTTCCATCTGGTGCCATCAGCATTCTTACCACCAATATGAGTTATCCTTTCATGAGCACTCTGGCGATTGCTTTTATTGATACATAACACTTGATGTTCGGACATTATATCCTCATTATAATTGCTGTATGTGATTAATAAAATGATCATCATTCCTAATGCATCAAACTGCTCTAAGAAATGATGCAGACTAAGTTTAGGCCATATCCTTACGATTTCCAGTCAACAAATACCTAAATCGTACACTTTGTAATTTATGCAACACAAGTGATAGCAATTACTAACTAAAATATCTAATACTCACCGCGTTACTTATTTTTGTTTTTTAGTGATTTTCATTTCACCTTTAGGTTTTCTACTCTAGTTTTTGATCTTCATCTGTTCATCATATAAAAGGGAAGTCATCATTATTTTTAACTGCTTTTTTATGTTTTAGTGCTTTCCCGCCTTACGGCGGGATAAATTAATACTTTTTCTGTCCTTCGGACGCTCTCAAAGCCCAATCAGTGTAATATCGTGGCATACTTCGCCCGCCCATCCATATTGCGCCGCTTAATTCGGCGATTTGTTTTACAGTCATTCATATATTTAGTATTAATTAATAAAGGCAAGCCTTATACATTGTCGTTATTTTTGAGCCATTTATGGCGATAAAAAATAAAGCAATGCCCACTTACGCATTATCGCTTCGCTCTAATGCCGTGGGGTCTACCGACGGTTGCCTGCCGCAGGCTAAAACCGTTTCCTTCGGAAACAAAATCAAGGTCAACGTCAACCCCGGCGTTTTCCTTACGTAAAACGAAAAGCAGCATTTGGCATTGAGGAATACTTGGATGGCGATATACAGTTTTAAAATGGAGAACATCAGCAGAGGCGAAGGTCAGTCTTCGGTTAACTCTGCTGCATATCGTCACCGTAAAGTTTTCTTCGATAACAGAACGGGTGAAGTTTGTGGTCGTAAAACAGCACATAAAAAGGACCTTGCCTTTGCGCAGATTTTTGCACCCGAACATACCCCACCAGACCTTATTGTTGACAGTGAAACACTCTGGAATGCTGTTGAAGTCTCAGAGAAGAGAAAAGATGCCCGTCTTGCCAAAGAGTTTAAGATTGCCCTCCCCGCTGAGTTAACACCCGAACAGAGCATTGAACTCACTGCTGCTTTTGTTCTTGAGCACTTTACCAAGCAAGGCATCATAGCCGATGTTGTTATCCACGATATCAATGGTCATAACCCGCATATCCATATCATGGGAACAACCCGTGAGGTTCTTTCTACCGGCTTTGGTAAAAAGGTCCGTGAGTGGGATAAGCCTGAAACCCTCGATAGCTGGCGTAAAGGCTGGCAGAACATCTGTAATGCGTTCCTTGAGCTGTATGGTCATGATGAACGCATTGATCACCGTTCTATCAGGGTTCAGTATGAGGAAGCCCTAGAACAGGCTATCGCTGCTGCTACCAATGAAGAGAAAGCAATCTGGCTGGCTAAAGCTATTGAAACAAACCGCGATCCAATACTTCATATTCCTCGTGATCGCTGGGGAACTGTAGCGGCTCAGGAACAACGTGCTGCAGAGCAAGCCATACGTGATGAGCTTAAAAAAGAAGCTGGCGAAGCCTATTTTGCCTTTAAAGATCTGCCATTAGACATCGTGGTTGATGTTGCCAGCTTTAGGGTTCATGCACTGGCTGAACCGGAAGAAATTGTTATCCCGGACAACACAGGGAAAGGTTCATCTACTGGCTCGCAGAAACCTGTTCTGGTTGCCCCTGCGCTTCATACACGCACTAAATTGAAAACCCCATCCTCTTCAACGGCAAGAGCACTTAAACGCGCTCCTGTTAAAGTTAAGAGGAAGAAGGTTGAACCTCGTCAGAGCGGTGTGTTCAAGCGTTTCACCTTACTGGTAGTTGATTATATAAGAGAGAAATTCATCTGGGCCAAGAAGAAGCCAGCCCCTGTTTCAGTGGATGCTGAACACGATAAGCGTATTGCTGAAAACTATGTATTTGATGAGGTTCAGGGTATCTATGTTTCACGCGCTGAGCATGAAAGACGTGCCAGATTTAACAGTGACACTTATAGGCCAACACCTGATGAGATCAGACGCTTCCCAAGCCGTCCAAAAGAGGAACAGCACAAGACCGATAACGATCTGGACTATACCCCTACTCCACCACCTGTATTAGAAAGAAGTAGGCATCATCCATCGTTAAAGCCGCCGGGATTTAACAACAAATGATAGTGTTTTATTTTTAGCCATATAATGCTAAGTATTTATTAAAAAACACATATCAATAACTCACTTTATCTAATATAAATACAAAGATTATATAAGAATTCCTGCTCATATTTTAAAGAGTAAATTTAAAACCAACAATATATGCAGTTTAAATATCGTATCTTCTACTATTCGAGACAGCACAATTAATCAACTGTTCAATGTGTTCTACTGAGAGTCACTTTTGTGGACTTTCTCAATATAATAATTTTTCAGCGAAATTAAAAACATTTCCCAAAATGCGACAGCAATGCTAAAATGAGAATAACTCCATAATCACCTCAGTAATTTTATTAATACACATAGGCAACAAATATCTAAAGAGGTATAAAATGAACTCAGATAATGAAGAAAATTTTGTGGCTGACGTTTTGAAATATTTTGATCTAACTGTAAGGAAGATCCCTATAGAAAATGATGTAAATAAAAGGAGATTATCCCCTGATTTTGTAGTATCAGATGGAGAGCATAAATATCTCATGGAACTAAAAACAAAATTTGATAATGAGTCAGTAAAAGACGCAAGAAAACGTGGAATGAATGAAAAACTAGTATATCATGAGATTACCTCCACTGAAAGAAAGAACAATATTCGTACAATTATTAAGGAGGCTGCGAAGCAACTCTTAGCTCGCCGTGACCAAGAAAATGCCGATTTTTGCATAATTATACTGCTAGCAACAGGTGTCAACGAAATACCATTTAGAGAACAGTTCAAAAATAGCTTATATGGAAAAGTGAAACTCTTAGTTAAAGGTGACTCTGTTGATATTAAAGAATGCTTTTATTACACAAATAGTGATTTTTTTAATTACAGAGACATCTTGGATGGGGCTATTTTAATTGGAGAAAACAATCTCACTTTATGTTTAAATAATTTATCCCCACGCTATCTAGCACTGAAGACATCCTCTCTAACTCAAAAACTATTACACGGAGTAACTGATCCTCTTAAGTTAGAAAATGATAATAAAACATTCCTTATTGATGACGATATTGATCGTGACAATGCAGATGCACTACAAAAATATCTTATTGAAAAATATGATGTTTCAGCCGTAACGCCACTTCCAATGAATTATATTACTTTGATGTCAAAATTAGACAAAAGCATTGAATAGTAAAATCATAAAATGAATTTTTTAAAATATCGAATATATCATGATAATAAATTAATTATGATTATAATTGTTATTCAATCGATTTATTGTTGAATTTACATTTGCAGGTTTTATATTCAGAATCTAATATGACAGATATAGTTTTAGAGATATTCCCTAATGGTTTTAACTTTGAATAAAAAGACCTTAGTTTCTTGACATCTTTAACCTTTCTCATTTTCCTGATTGATTTTATTGCATCCTTTTTATCAACAGCAGCAACTAACTGATTAGCTTGTTTTATATACTCAGCATGATTCTTATCACCTTGCTGCTTTAATGTATTTATTAATCCTCTAATTTTAAAATACAATGCAAGAATATCCATAATGCTTTCTTTTTCAATTACTTTTTTCTTCAAATTGAAAAGACACATTCTTATACTATCTTTTCTTTTTTGTGTTGGCCTAAGCTCTTTGATTACTTTTACACCATGTACGATTTTGGAATGACCATTCCTTAAAACCTTTGATTTCTGTCTATTTAATCTAACCCCACTTTTGAGTGCCATTGACAAAATCATTGTCTTTATTTTTGAAATATCTTCATTATTAACTTCTGATTCGAAGCTAATAGTTATATCATCGACATATCTCGTGTAGTTTCCACCTAATTTTCCAACTTCAGCACTTATAAGAGCCTCTTCTTCTAAAAATATCAAGTTGGCGATGTCAGTACTTAACTTAGTTCCTTGAACAAGTGAACCTTCAAGTGTTGATAGCTTGGCTATTAATGATGAAACTTCAGGAGAGAAGTTCATGTAATATTGAAATGCTTTAGCTATTAGTTCTTCTTTTATAGAAGGAAAGAAATCCTTTATATCTTCTTGAATGATAATTGACTTATTACAATGGGATATACAATCATCTAAATAGCTGACTCCTCTCCTGCCTCCGGTAATATACTCCGGGAGTGATATCTTCGAAAAAACATGCTGTTTAATAAGCTCATGTATTTTTAATAACTCACCAACTACTTTATACGTTGTTCTTTTTTTTCCTTTTCTTAATACTGGTACCGTTTTGAAATAATTCTTTTTGTTTTTTAAAACATAAGCGAGCCTCTCTTCGTTTGTTTCTAGCATTTTTAATAGAGACTCTATATTAGCAAGTGGCCTGTTTGAATAACTCCAATTTTTATGCATTAACTAATGTATCCATTATAGTTTTTTTGAGCATATTATTGATATCAGAAAACTCATCATTTGCCTCTTCACTTTCAGAAAGAAGGATAATGATATTTAGTGGAATATGTAGCGCTAACGATATTTTTTCTAACGCTGTAATAGTAGGATCTCTTTGATTGTTTTCTATACGAGATAAATATGATTTAGTTAAATCCGTTCTATCTGATAGTTCTTGTAGTGTGAGCTTACGTGCTTCACGGCATAGTTTAATGGTTGAACCAATATCTAACATAATGTACCTCAGATAATGGGATTGACATGGCTGGCTGCTAGTTCAAAAAATGAAGATGGATACATAACAAATCTCCTTAGTAGGTAGATATCAATGAATATCAGAATCACCGTGTAGAAACTTAACTACAGCCAAGATCCTAGCAACATAGGGAAGATAATCTAAGGCAGACCAGCCTTTTGAATTTTCCCTGATTCTCTCTTCAAGGGCTTGTATTGCATCATCCAGTTCTTTCAAAGAGCTATTGTCTACAGTGTGTTTGCTCTTTTCACGCACTCGGCGCAAAGTGTCTAAAACATCTTTCATAAAAACCTCTCATTTTAACAACACGATGCAACTTGCATCCCCGCCAAAATGTCCTGTGGATCGTGTTGCACACCGTAGACAAAGCCAGCCAACACCCATCCAACACAACTGATTGGATACCCCGCCATTTCAGCATTAAACAATGCCGTATCGTAGATATACGATTGCAACATGCATTTCGCATAAAGTTACGATCACAATGAAGAGGGACATGGGCCACGTCTCGTATTGGAGAAATGGTTGACTGAAAATTTCACTCAGTCCTTTACCGATCCTAGAGGTTTTTAAAGAGCAAAGACAAACGAGTTCGTTCGTCCATGATTTGATAATAGCCAATTGTTGCCTGACAGGCAACAAATTACATATGTCATTTTGGAATATAAATTGACTTATTATACAATAAAAAACCACATCTAGATCCGCAGACATGGTTTCTTTGCATTTACAGTAAGGGGGTTTTACATCCTCCTCCTGAACACAACATTATCAGAGAAAATTACCTTACCAGCGACAAACCCAACAACCGCAATTATTGGTAAGCTGATAGTAGCTCCTGCCATACCTGTAGACATTCCGATCAGGATAGACATGCCGAATGTAAGTAAGATAACCACAGCAGCATACCAGCCGGGGTAAGCTCCATATAAAACAGTCGCCATGCAGCCGGTGCAGACATGCACACCGCGCTGGCTCTCTTTCAGGCAAAACGGACATTGGATTGTATTGTTTTCCACAATAGCCCCCTTACATCGCTTTCCAGCCATTGCTGGTTTTAACAATGTTAATCATGCCTTCTTCAGGTTCATCCATACCCTTGACGCTGGAGAACGCTTTCTTGTCCACCCATGAAGGAACATCCGCCAACTTCCATGTATATGACACGCGAACAACTTTCTGATCACCGTTTCCCGGTTCGGTCCATTCCTTTATCTCAGAAACTTCCCGATGACCAACACAGGCACCTTTCTCACGGTCCCAAAACTCAACCTCTTGGCCCTCGTCCGTGACTTCCAGAACATCAACACTGCTCAAGCCGTTAGACTGTTGTGAAACAGTAAGCAGCGCTTGTTCAACAAGTCCTTTAAGGATTTCATCACTGGCACTGTATCCAGCAGAACGGTAGCCACGGTTAACCTTAATCGGAAAACCTTTGTTGAATACAATGTCGTTGTCCTGCAGGGAGTAGCACAGCTTCGATTGTGATATTTTCGCGTTGATCGCTTTCTCAAAATCGCCTTTTTCACCGCATCCCGTCAAAGCAAGAGCTGTGCAAGTAACGAGTAAAATCTTCTTCATCTTCCTATCCATCCTGATAATCACAAATGCTGTTATGTAGAGGCAGTCTGCAGCGCATCTGTAGTCGTGAAGGCTTGTTCTTACTGGCATAACGCAACAAAACCACCTGAATAACCAATTGATAGGATTCAATTATTTTTGTGGGCCGTCATATCGTTTGTAACGATCAAAATAAAATTAACGATAGATATTGACTATCATATTTTTATATTCGATCGGATATACCAATTAAAACACCGATCGATAAATCATTTTCAATCGTTGTTTTCTATCAATATCTTATTATCGATCTGTAATATCGATCATTTTCTTGCTAGCGGAATCGTTAATGAGTAGAGTAAACCAGAGGACCACCAGACAGTTTACGAGCTGATTCAAGTGGATAGAGCGTTGGACCATGAGATAAGCGATAAATGTCGATTTATGGCCTTTAAATAGCTTTGATTAATGCAACATCAGGGAAAACAACCATGAAGGATGCCGTTAGCTGATTAGATAAAAACTCACAGACTTTTGATAAGCGGCTTTCTTCTTCAGCCATTAACACAAATTTAAGTAGCCAGAGGTATCTCACATCTGGTCCCGGCGTCTTTACGCCTATTTTTTCGTTTACTGTTTATATGGAGTTTACATGAAAAAACTGTTTATCGCTGCTCTGGTGAGCCTGCCTCTTACCGCTTGCACAACCTACGGCAACAAATCTCTGAAAGACGAATCCCAACAAACCGTAAAAGCCAAAATTGTAAAAGGGAAAACTACTCAGCAAGATGTTATTAACGCATTCGGGGAACCGCAGACACGAGCTACTAATGATGGTCAGGAAATGTGGTCCTACTCCAGCATGTCAGGCGAGAGTCAGATCTCGAACTATATCCCCGGTCTGGCCCTGCTTAAAAACAGCAACACGGCTCACATGAACTCCCTTGAGATCTGGTTCAAGGGGAATGTTGTTGAGCGATATAATTTCAGTCAGACAGCGAGTAAGGTCTCGCGTGGGTTGCTGGATTGATTAATTTACATAGTAGAAAGCATCTTATAAATTAACAATTAAAAATAACATACCAAAGGAAGTCGAACAAACATGACTTCCTTCGGAATTTTTATAGAAATTACCAACCATGTAATAGCTTATCATATAAGCAAGCTAACTTTTTAAAATAACTAGCATAAGTTGATTTATCAGGATTCAGTTTCTCTTCATTATTAATTAAAAACTCTTTAACTAATTTCAGATCTAACTTATTCATCAGAAAAGGCAGATGGATTGCTGCTACTTCTGGTGTGGTATGCTCGATAATATATCTAGTATCCTTATCCTTAAATTTTCTTACAAACGTCCTAAAATATCCTTTACATTGATAACTTGTATCATTTCTTAAAACCCATTTATCCAAATTATATTTAGATGCTCTATATTGTGCTTCATCAACAATACCTATTTCTTTTAGGTATTTAAAAACGATTATATTCGGAGAGAATCGACCCGCATTAGGAATAACATTCTGTAAAATGCTATTTGCATCATATGAATTATCCTCATGTAAAAGGTCGTGAAAAAGATTTATATTGTTTATTTGTGTATAACCTAGCTTGCCAATCTCTTCTTCTTTTTTTCGAGCCTCAGCAACACCAACGCCGACAACAAACTCTACATCATCATGTTTTTCAACCTCATCGATGTCAACTACATAAATTTTTGATTCTGTTGAGTTCGACTTAACTACCTCATATAACTGCTCTTTGCAATATCGAAGAATACGGGCTGGGATTTTTCTTTTATTTGTCTCAATAGCTTCATAAACAGGATTTAAATCATCAGTTCTAACTAATGTTATTGGTATCTGTGTTCTTTCGATCGTTGTAAAAGTTTCAGATATTGAATAGTCGGTGAGTCCTTCCTCTCTATCAATGAATATTAAGTTATTGCGTAACTGTGAAATATTATCCTTTCCAATACATATTGAAATCGCACCAAGTAAATCAGTAATGTTTTTATCAGAAAGTGAATAGCCTATAAAAACAACAGGGTGCTCCACAAATATCGTTATCAGCTTTGCTGCTAGGTAAGGATTTTTGTTATTAAACTCATTATAGTCATGATCAGTTAAGATAAGACTTTTAGGCTTATGTGCACTACCGTGTATTTTATATATTTCTGCTATTGATTGCGGATTGGAAAACAATAACTCATTCTGACCAGTATAAACTTTATAGTCTGGGAAAAGCTGCTCAAGAAAACAGTCCCAGTTGGTTGTTATTATTCCATCAACATTGAGCCTTGAAAGTATTTCAATTTCGTCCTGATGCTCGCTATCCTTGATCGGGACTTCTAATGAAGTAGCGAGATAATCACAGATTTCAAAACGTAACGCGGATGTATTATCGGTAACCTTCTTACTATATCTTTCACGACTCCCAGCATATTTTGCGTCACTCCACCATGTAGTATTAAAGTCTTCAGCAATGAGTCTAGCTGCTGTAGGATAAGTTGAATCCCCTGCTGCGAGATAATACTCAAATGGTTTTCCTGAAACACAATAATTATCCAAAAGCCCTTTCCAATCTTTGATTCCTAAATACCGCCGAGAGAAACCAGAACCAACAAATAGGAATGGGCCAGAATTTCTTGTTTTGAAGATTCTGATTAAAGCTTCTTTTAAATCATTTGCGTCCATATCAGCACCTTAAGAAGATGAAAACTTTTAACCAACCATAACCACTTGATATAAAATAATTTTCTGAAAATTACTGCTAGACGTAGTCTCTGCCGAACTTTGATACGAGGATGTTAAGCCTAATAGGCTGATTTACATATATAATCATATAACTCTGCACATCACAACAGAGATCTTAAGTCTATCATTGGCCTGAGCTAATATCTCATAGAGATCGCCCTTCAGCTCATGTTCGGACTCACCGTTACCAAGCATTGCCACATAGACATTGTTCAGATTCCGCATGTGCGCAAGGTTTATAGGTTAACGAACTCGGTCACTGAAAGTCGTTTTTGTTAAAAAGTCCTCTCCATGAATATTGTCCCACTCTAACGTTTCTTCTGGATATAGAAGCATTTCTCCCTTGGTAGCAATAGCTCCATCCGCACTTTTATCCATCATTTTCGCTTGGGATCTTTTAGCCTGTAATCTTGCGATTAACAGATCAATATCCTCTTGGTCATTAACATCTTCTATCACTGACTGAATCGACCTGCTTTTCACTTCAGCATTGCTATTTGTATCGCGCCTACCAAAATCATTTTCGCTTTGTTCTTCCATTGTTTCTTTCTTTTTTCTAATCTCTGAAACAAAGCGAGCACGATCACCATTGAACACAATAGCAGGATTTATAAAATACCAGTTTTTTTCATTCGTTTTAGCAATAATACGTTTCTCAATAAGTTCTTTTATACCTCTGTAAAAGATAGATTCAGACAAGACGAAGTGATCTATCTTTTCTGCAAGCGACATTGCTTTTTTACAGCTCAGGTAAAAGTGATCTTTACCTATCGCATCCTGATAGATACGGAGAAATATGAAAAACACCTTGTACGCTGTTTTCGTTAAATCAAAATATGCTTTTATCTGGGAAGTGTAGAGCTTAATGAACTCTTCTTTATCGACCTCTTGTGTATGTACTATATTGGCAAAATAAGATTTGCTGGTATCCTTCCTTTCAATAAGTTCTGTTCCTCTTGAAACAGTCAGGTTCTTCTTTCTTGTTTCAATCTTTATCTCTGTCTCAAAGCAAAAAGGATTTAAGCCTAAATCTAAATCAACTTCTATTTCATTCATCACGACATTACCTCTTATTTTTTTATTTATAATTAAATACCATGCACAAAATAGATATCAAGTTTTTTGCATATTTTTTTGCGAAAATATTTTAGAAATCGCAAGTATTCCAGTGACTATAATTTAAAGCACTGTCATTTTTAACCAATAAAATGACATAGAAACTGACTACAGAGTCAGGAAAGCTCACTGTACAGTCAGGAATACTGACCACAGAGTCAGGAACACTGACTGTACGGTCAGTCCCGTTTTTTTGTTCAATCCCTTATACGGCAAGGGCTACAAGCCGATTTTGTCTCAATTTAATTTTGCAAGAAGTAAGAGATAATACTTAAGAGGATAAACAGAAACCGGGCGATTTTTATGATCGCCACATGGGGTTTCAACCTTGAAATGATTAATCATTTTCGGGTTGCATTTTTTATTGCAAAGCTTTCCTTTTTATTCCATTAAAATCCTTTTTTGAAAATCACCACCATCTATGAGCTGACGCTCATGTGCTAAAGCACGGCTACGCCCTGACGCTGACATTAATATATTTTTACTTTCATTAGGTAGTTTCCATACTGGCTAGGAAAGTAAAAAAGGATCGTATTTAGATCGTTTCCTCATCCTGCTTTAAAAAAGATCCCATAGCCGTGTAAAGTGTTAACTCTGTAAAACGGGGTATATTACTCTTCACTGAATGAAAAATATGCGCATAAGCAGCACTTCGTGATTGTCTTGAACAATCACATTGCTGAAACAGGGTTCATCCCTGTAATGATGGATTTATCCATAAAGAATTGCGGCGATAGCCGCTATGTAGTAATGGAAAAACAATTACATATCACTAAAAACCAGCAGCGGTTAGTGATTGTATAAAACAATCATTTGCTGTCTATCATTAAAAGTAAACATATAAACGACTATAAAACGGTGCCATTGAACCGGCACACGCCACGTTAAGGTTATTAAATCCATTATATTTAAAAGATATTTCACGATGAAAGCTTCCTGTACTGAAACAAAAATTTCTTTTGTGGAAATTTCTCGATAGTTAAAAGCCGCCGAAATCAGTGAACGCAATTTCTTAAAAGTGTATTATTTTTCCTTTTTTCACATTTATTTTTGACAATGAATCGCTCTGCATTATATAAATGCATACAATAATAAAAAAAGGGAAACACATGAGCATTGATTACAATAAACTAATGACCTTAAGCAGTGAAGAAGTGGAATATTATATAAGTAGAAATCATTTTACTGATAAGCAGAAGCTAGAGATATACGGATTCCACAATAGAAACCGAAAAGATAAAACAACAGTAAATGTAAACAAAGAACATAGCTCTGATATACAACAGGGAATAGCCTATGCTCACGCTTTTGTAGATAATCTGGGAAAACTCGGAAAGAACATGTCGGGTGCAGAATATACAATAATGATCCGTTTATGTAAGCTCATGCAGCATGGAAACTTAATCGCCTGCGTATCACAATCCGCTCTCGCAGAAGAACTTGGCATGAGTAAATCTAACGTAAGTAAGTGCTGGAAGAAACTTATAGATAAAAACATTCTGGCACAAGAAGGAAAACATACAATGATAAATGCAAATATCTTTCTGTAGGGCCAGTAAAGAACGTTAAATCCCATAAGGAAGAGTATGTTCAAAAGCCACTGAGAACAACCAGTGAAGGAAAAGAAAACGTATTTATCACAGCTTGCTAAGATACTGTATTTATTAGCAGCAGTAAAAAAGCAAATAATTAAGATGATAAATCATCTCTCTCTACTTCTGATGTTGCAACTCAGTATCAGCAAACAACGTGTTTGATGATTTTACTGAGGAAATTGATAATGAAGAAAATATACAACAGTCATTAACATTAAAAAGAGGTTTTTATGAAAAAAAGCAAAATAATAATCCGTGGAAATAGTTATTTTGATGGTATCATCATTTTATTCCAAATGGATGGAGAGAAATATTACTATGAACCTATCCCTTCATATTATGCAAAAAACTCTATTTACAAAGTTTCATGCTCAGATATTGAAGATGAGTATAAACCCTACTTAGATAAACTAAATAGCGATATAAATTTAGAAAGGAATGGTGGCAGCATACTACATGCTGCAAATGTTTTAGAATTCAAAAATGAACCATCATACTCTCTGTGTAAAAAAATATTAAAAAAATCAGGGGCAAATATACAGCATTTAAAAAACCCTACACAGGAGTTGTGTAATATAGCGGTTCGTAACAATGGCTACAACCTTAAATATGTCATCCCATTTATTAAGCAAGAAAGTTTAAATGATTTTTATAAAATCGCTGTGAATAGCAATGGAATGGCTCTTGGTCAGATACCTAACCCATCGTATGAATTACAGTTAATGGCTGTAAAGAACTGTGGCGGTGCCTTAAAATACATTACTAAACCCACAAGGGAGATAGCTTTAGAGGCAGCAAGAAATTACGCCGATATTTTTGCATTCGATAATAGGAAGAAAATTAAAAAATATTTAGATGATGATTTTATACGTGAATCTGAAGACATTGAACTTGTTCCACTTATGATGTTTAGACAATCCATCCAATTCTTCAGAGAGTTAAAGATTCACATGGTGATATTCATGGAATATTTTAAATCTAAACTATTATCATAAAAGGCTCGTCATGAGCCTTTTTAAGCTCTCGTAAACAACCATGTCAAAGGTAAACTCTGAGGCGAACAATGGAAATTATACACAGTCTAGGTGATTTATTTTTTATCATTATTGTTAATTAAACTTTATTCTATTTTTACTTCTCACATCCTGAGAAACAGGTTCAGATAAAGACTGTTTTACATTTTTTAATTTGTCTTTAAAGCTTATAACCTTTTCATGCGTCTGAGTATAAAGTTTATTAAACACTTCAACGCCCAAAAACTCTCTAGCTGCATCTAATGTCCTCCTCATATGATTTTCTCTTTTAACAGCAAAGTCAACTTGAGAAGCCATCTCTTTAGTTAGCGTCTGAACTCTATTTATATAAGTATCTTTTGCTACTGGATCATTTATATCAGCAGGCAGCATTCCAACAGAAAAATGAGGTGCATCTTTAAATGCTTCCGATTTGGAAACGACGACATCCCTTTCTTTAACATCACCCTCATTTTTTATTTTTTCATTAAAGCCTTCTTTGTTAAACCATACACCTAAAGAACTGGATACTCTCTCAGCATGTTTAACTCTCATTACAGCCCTATTATCAAACATTGCTGTATGAATTTCTTCTGAAAGATTTCTATTGCCTTGCTTGAGTATTTCATCATGAACTCTTTTCAATGCAGCATTATCAATACCAGTATCAGCATTAAATATTTTCTCATCCGCTTGTCTTTTTATTTGGTAAAACTGTTCGTTTACATTTATTATATCATTTAAGTTATTAACTTCTGCCTGTTCTTTCACTATAACATTTGATTCAGATACAGGCTCAGGTGTTGGCGCTATGTCTAAAGACTCTCCAGCATAAATCTTATTGAAAACCCCAACCCCTAAAAGCTGTTTAGCGGCCTCAATGGTATTGTTCATATGGCTTTCTCTACTAACCGCAAAACTAACCTGATACTCCATATCTTTAGTTAATTGTTCTACCCTTTTTATATAAGCATCCTTTACATCTGGTTCATCTATATTATGTTGATACATACCAACAGAAAAATAAGGTGCGTCTTTGAAGGCTTCGGATTTAGATGCCACCACATCCCTTTCCTTTATATCTCCCTCTGATTTTATTTTATCGCTAAAAGCACTTACATTAAACCATTCGTTCAATGAACTTGAAACTCGCTCCGCATGTTTAACTCTCATTACAGCGCTATTTTCAAACATAGCTTTATGCAACTCTTCAGCAAGACCTCTATTCCCCTGTTTTAAAACTGCTTGTTGAACCCTTCTTAAGGCTTCATTATCTATTCCTGTATCAGCATTAAATATTTTATTGTTTGCGTCAGCTTTTGCCTTATAAAACCTTTCATTTATTTCTGATATTTCATCCCAAGTACTCTCTTTCATATTATCACCTATATATTTTGTCGATATATTTATTATATTTTATATTAGCAACTAGTAAATATATGGCATTGATATATTTTATTATTTGAAAAAAATCACGATTTACCAAGGAATGAAATCACTAATTTGACACTTTTTCTATATTTAATAAAATATATTCATTAATATTATTATAACGAGGCGATACATGAGAAAGGTTCAATTAGACAATAGTGATTTATTAGCATATTTTAATACGGTTGAAGAACTAAAAAATCATCCATCAATGGATGAATATAGAGCAGGATACCGTAAGCTACGTGATGACGATGCATTTGTATATGAAATTAATAAATACAGATCTGCACATACTACGCTGCGTAGATTGGATAAGAAAAGACAATCTCTCTTGGATAGCTTTATTAGTGAGCTTAATCCTATAAGTAGCTCAGCAGCTAACACCGCTGCTAAAACATCAGGCAGTCTTGATAAATTCCATGAACGTATACTTTACAGGAAAGCAATTGAAGAGAAAAGTGATGCCGAGATTATTGCTCTTGTGATAAAACAACGTACAGAGGCCGCTCTTGAGTTCCAGCGCTCTGTTGAGCTGAGTCTTGAACAGCTTTCTTCTATCTCATCAGATTTTGAATCATCAAATAAAAACAGAAGAAAAATGTCTATCTAAATGCATGATGCTATATCCATATTGGCCGCCACACCAATATGGTATCGGTATTTATAGTTCATCTGGTGAAATACGATCACGCCCCATTTTCTCAAGCAACTGTTGTAATCTCTTGGCTCTCAATTTCTGAGCCTTTTTCTCACCAATCTCCTGATAGTATTCTTCCCGGCGCTCCGCGACAACTTGGCGGAACTTCTTCAAAAGCTGTTCCAGTGTTTTCATATCTGTAGTCGCAGCTTCAGCTTGGATTTTTTTATACATATACATAACATGGAATTCATCAATCATATTGGTTATCTCCGTTTCATTACAGGATTATTTCCCTCTGCACGAGGGAATATTGCCATTTTTCAAAACTGATTCACAGTCATTTTTAACTTCCAGTAAATACGCTCATCAGCATCATCCGGTTTTATGTTTTTCAGTACAAGCTCAATGATATGCTCTTTATGCCAGTATAAAATCGTTTCCTTTAACTCATCCATGTTGATCTCAGATACATCTTTGCCTCTTCCACTTTTAACATAGCCTTCAACTTCACAGGCAATCAATACATCATAAAGTATCTCTGATAACATTTCCCCTGTTAAAATATTCATGGCTGTTTCAGGCTGTTTTTCAGAGATGCTATAGATCGTTTCGCAATATCCCTGTAATACATTTGTGATAAGATTCACTACCATTTTATTACTTTCATTTAAAATAATCTCTTTCATACTGATTCCTTTTATTAAGTTAAATATTAGATAAATATTGAGAAGGTATTAATACTATTTATTAGATACTATTTTGATGATTACCGAACCATATTCCAGATCCATCTCATCATACAGTGTCTCATTTACATAACGATTTAAATCATCTAACAAGGTCTTATCATTCATGATTTCTTCGACTGAACTACCTCTTAATGCGATAAATATATCCAAGCTTTCTTGGATAAGACTCATCACTTCAGGTGTTTTTTCACATAACATACTTACGATTACTGTCATATCATTCTTCATCTGTTTTTCCTTTTGTTTATAGTTAGCCCCTTTCGGGGCAAGATTAGTTCTTACTTTCTAAAGTTTTCTGAATACCCTACCAGCAGGGCTGCTACTTGTTCAAAGTTGACCTGATTAATATCACCACAGTTGCCTTCTTGCGTGGTAAATCTCTCAAAGTTATTCTGAATATGGTCAATAACATAAATAATAAATGGACTCATAAAATCCGGATCATCCAGATAGTCATTGGCATCTCCATCGCCATTAACTTCCATAAACATATTCCAACTTACGGAAAACGATCTGCAAGCAAGATCATAAAACAGTTCTGTTGATTTATTTTCAATAATATTTTCTTTAGTCATGTTTATATCCTCATAATTAAATGCTTATTTTATTCATTTCGCTTGGTATTAGCCCTCGCGAGGCCTAATGCTCTATTCTTTAGTCAAGCAGACAAATGATGCTTTAAAATGCTTTATTCGTATTGCAGATAACACCTTGTCAGTGTTGACATACTTTAGCCTTTCATTTCTTCCATTTTTTTTCATGTTTTCATCAAAGCTTTTTGAAAGTTTTTTTATAACGAGCAAGATATAAGAATCCACCTTATCCTGATCCAAAAGCAATGAAATCAAGAAATCGTATTCTTTTCGCTCCCGATACACCTCTAACCCCTCTCTATAAAGATGTTTGACCATAGCTGTAAAAATATCCGTAGATGATTTTTTCATTTTTTTTATTTCCTGAGTATTCATTTCATTTCCTCTTATTGTTTTTATTTAGACACATACGTGAATCGAAAATAGTATTTTCAATCCATGCATCAATCTCACTTTCCACAAAGGCTACAGCTCTTGCCCCTATGATTACCTTATCCGGGAATCGGCCTTCCTTAATAAGCTCATACATTGTGGTTCGACTAAATCCGACTTTTCTGAGAACTTCAGGAACACGGATTAATCTTTTACCTGCGATTTCATTTCTCATTTGTCTTTTCCTCTGTTGTTTCGACAAGAGCTATAGTAGGAAAAATTGAGATCGCAGGATGCAGAGATTGGCAAACAAGATTTTTTGCGAAAGTGGCAGGGCTTGGTTTTAGGGGAAAATGGGAGTTTGTGGATTTCGCTGGTTTTGAAGAATGGGGACCAGACTTGACGGCAGTCCCCTACGTGCAGGAAGTGAGTTACTTCCCTTTTCTCTCGTATTCCTCTTCTTTTTCGTTCATCTTCATCGCTTCGGCTACCTTGATATCCATCATGTAATCGTTTTTACTCAGCCAGAGGTTAAACAGACGATCAAATTCACGCGTGAGCACCTTGTCAGCAAACGGCTTGTCGGTATCCTTGATTTGAGAGCCGCCTCTGATGACTTCAGAGTCGTTAGGGTAGAGGAGACGGGAAAACTGCTCATAAGAGATTTTGGCATCATTCCGATTCGCCCAAAGCAGTAGATCCAGCATTGGGATAACCCTGAGATTGATCACCTTCTTGACAGTGCTTAGTCCGAACCGAAACGAGCCAATTGCAGGTTCACCAACACCATAGTCCTTCCTCCATTGAGGAAGCATTCTTTTGATATGCTCAATAACCTCATCGTCAGTCAGGAACTTAATGTTTAACCACAAATACAGTGGATGCCCATCATAAAACTCGTCAATGTCTCTCAGCTTCCGCACCCCAACCTCTTTTGATGTCGGAACAGACGATGCATCAGCTGAGTAACCTACTCGTTGAAGTAGATCAAGGTCCCGAAGCCGTGCCTCGTAGCGACTAATGTCGTTGACGGTCATATGCCTGACATGCAGCCGCGCATCCACTAAAGGGTTTTTCTTTTTTGTAGTTGGGGCGGTTCTTTCTATCGAACTCGCTAAAAGAGGATGACCAGACAGAATCTTGGCTTCTTCTTGCAGATAGCGTTCATGCCGAGGGTGCTCTTCTTTACTAAAATCATGTCGGTGCAATGATACACGCCGACTGATTTCATAACTCAGGTCGCTAACTGTGATCTCTTCAAGAACGTCATAATTGCTTAACTTGAACCACCGCTTAACAGCCTTCATTGTGTCGCTGGCTTTCATCTGTATTACCATTTCCTTGACTACATTAACAGCGTAAACGCCGATTTATCTTTTGGTTACGTCAAGACTCTTGGTGTAGCGGGTTAGGGCACTAAAAGAAAGCGTTTTTTTATCTGAATAGCCCACACTCTCTGTTGCTGGTTCTGTGTTCGATGCTTGTCATCCAGAGATGTTCGAATACGTTCAGTGGCGTAATGAATTGATTTTAATTGACAATATTGTTATTCACGGCTGAAAATGTTGGTACATTTGTTGTTATAAATACTTAAGCATTATTAATTACACCTAAATAACATAGGATTAAGTGAATGTTCGATTCCTGCAGGGGACACCATCCTTGTGTTTATCCCTAAAACCACATAAAAACCGTAAATTAAATTCGAACTAGCAGGCCGAATAAGGCACACCAGGAACTCGTGGTTTTATTCATTATGAAGTGGTTTTTACCTGTTCTCTTAGCCAGGTAATAAACGCTTCAATTTTTGGCCACTGCCTGCCCGGTAATGTGGTGATGTAATAATGCTGATGGCATTTCACCGTCATATCGCCAAACGGCGCGACGAGCTCACCACTGGCAAGCCTTTTTTGTACCAGGCGTTTTCTTCCCATCGCCACCCCAATATGATTCATCGCGGCAATAACAGCTAAATCAGAACGATCAAAGCCAATTCCAGAAGATGTCGGCAAATTAACCGCATAATGTTGCGCCCAACTATGCCATTCATCCGTACCGGAGTCGTTGCTCCATGCCTGTCTGTCATGGAGCAACGTACAGTGACACAGGTTAATTACCGTGTTGGTTAAAGCATGTCTTTGAGCGTATTCCGGGCTACATACTGGCAGGATTTCTTCATCCATCAGAAAGTGATGAGTGAGTTGCGCTGACGGCGCATCATCAAAGTAGATCGCCAAATCGATTCCGGCACGTTGCAGATTGACGTTGTCATTACCAGTGAGCACGGTGAGCGAAATAGACGGATACCGGCGTGTAAAGTCACCTAATGCGGGCACCAACCAGCATTGGGCGATAGAGGGCCGGGAATACAGAGTTAACGTTCCCGATAACTCCTGATTTTTGATATCAAGAATTTCCTGGTTCAGGGTATCCAGCGACGATTTTAGCGCCCAATAAACACGTTTCCCCTCGTGCGTTAATTCCACTTTGCGATGGGAACGAACAAACAACTGAATGCCCAATTCTTCTTCCAGCTGATTGATACGGTGACTTACCGCACTGGGGCTCAGCGACAATTCCTCTGCCGCCAGGGCGAAGGACTGATGCCTGGCAGCCACTTCAAAAGTATGCATTTTTGATAATTGCCAGCCGTTAAGCAGCCGATTTCTTATTTCACGAAGGGGTTCCATAATCACCTCATTTTTCGCTTAAGTGTAAAAAAATAGCGGCAAAATTTCAGCTATGAGATGAGCTAAAGTGAACCATATCTCAATTCACCTTCATTTTTAGATGTAAATCACTCCATTGATGCAATTTACCTCATGTGAAAGGCAAATTTTATCGTTTGTCAGCCTGCGTTGTTTTTTTGTCCAATATCATCAGGTTAATCACAGGGGAAGGTGAGATATGCACTCTCAAATCTGGGTTGTGAGCACGCTGCTTATCAGCATCGTGTTAATTGTACTGACCATCGTGAAGTTCAAATTCCACCCGTTTCTGGCGCTGTTGCTGGCCAGCTTCTTCGTGGGAACGATGATGGGCATGGGGCCACTGGATATGGTAAATGCTATTGAAAGTGGAATTGGCGGAACGCTGGGGTTCCTCGCAGCGGTTATCGGCCTTGGCACGATACTGGGAAAAATGATGGAAGTATCCGGGGCCGCAGAAAGAATTGGTCTGACACTTCAACGCTGCCGCTGGCTTTCAGTTGATGTCATTATGGTGCTGGTTGGCCTGATTTGTGGCATCACGCTGTTTGTTGAAGTGGGCGTCGTGCTATTGATTCCTCTGGCTTTTTCAATTGCCAAAAAAACCAATACCTCATTATTAAAGCTTGCCATTCCGCTATGTACCGCATTGATGGCAGTGCACTGCGTGGTTCCTCCACATCCGGCTGCTTTATATGTTGCCAATAAGCTGGGCGCAGATATCGGTTCGGTGATCGTCTACGGTTTGCTGGTTGGGCTGATGGCATCACTGATCGGTGGCCCACTTTTCCTTAAATTTCTGGGTCAACGACTGCCCTTTAAACCTGTACCCACAGAGTTTGCAGATCTCAAAGTTCGCGATGAAAAAACACTACCGTCATTAGGCGCAACGTTATTCACCATACTGCTACCCATTGCGCTGATGTTGGTTAAAACGATTGCCGAATTGAATATGGCGCGTGAGAGTGGTTTGTATATCTTGGTTGAGTTTATTGGCAACCCTATCACTGCCATGTTTATCGCCGTGTTTGTCGCCTATTATGTGTTGGGTATACGCCAGCATATGAGCATGGGGACGATGCTCACACATACGGAAAATGGCTTCGGTTCTATTGCTAATATTTTGCTGATTATCGGGGCCGGAGGCGCATTCAACGCCATTTTAAAAAGCAGCAGTCTCGCTGATACGCTGGCAGTTATTCTCTCCAATATGCATATGCACCCGATTCTTCTGGCCTGGTTAGTGGCTCTTATTCTGCATGCGGCAGTGGGCTCCGCTACCGTGGCAATGATGGGGGCAACGGCAATTGTTGCACCCATGCTGCCGCTGTATCCCGACATCAGCCCGGAAATTATTGCGATTGCTATCGGTTCAGGTGCAATTGGCTGCACTATCGTTACGGACTCGCTTTTCTGGCTAGTGAAGCAATATTGCGGCGCTACGCTCAATGAAACATTTAAATACTATACGACAGCGACATTTATCGCTTCAGTCGTCGCTCTGGCGGGCACATTCCTGCTGTCATTTATCATCTAAGCGCAAAGAGACGTACTATGGAAAACGCTAAAATGAACTCGCTCATCGCCCAGTATCCGTTGGTAAAGGATCTGGTTGCTCTTAAAGAAACCACCTGGTTTAATCCTGGCACGACCTCATTGGCTGAAGGTTTACCTTATGTTGGCCTGACCGAACAGGATGTTCAGGACGCCCATGCGCGCTTATCCCGTTTTGCACCCTATCTGGCAAAAGCATTTCCTGAAACTGCTGCCACTGGGGGGATTATTGAATCAGAACTGGTTGCCATTCCAGCTATGCAAAAACGGCTGGAAAAAGAATATCAGCAACCGATCAGCGGGCAACTGTTACTGAAAAAAGATAGCCATTTGCCCATTTCCGGCTCCATAAAAGCACGCGGCGGGATTTATGAAGTCCTGGCACACGCAGAAAAACTGGCTCTGGAAGCGGGGTTGCTGACGCTTGATGATGACTACAGCAAACTGCTTTCTCCGGAGTTTAAACAGTTCTTTAGCCAATACAGCATTGCTGTGGGCTCAACCGGAAATCTGGGGTTATCAATCGGCATTATGAGCGCCCGCATTGGCTTTAAGGTGACAGTTCATATGTCTGCTGATGCCCGGGCATGGAAAAAAGCGAAACTGCGCAGCCATGGCGTTACGGTCGTGGAATATGAGCAAGATTATGGTGTTGCCGTCGAGGAAGGACGTAAAGCAGCGCAGTCTGACCCGAACTGTTTCTTTATTGATGACGAAAATTCCCGCACGTTGTTCCTTGGGTATTCCGTCGCTGGCCAGCGTCTTAAAGCGCAATTTGCCCAGCAAGGCCGTATCGTCGATGCTGATAACCCTCTGTTTGTCTATCTGCCGTGTGGTGTTGGCGGTGGTCCTGGTGGCGTCGCATTCGGGCTTAAACTGGCGTTTGGCGATCATGTTCACTGCTTTTTTGCCGAACCAACGCACTCCCCTTGTATGTTGTTAGGCGTCCATACAGGATTACACGATCAGATTTCTGTTCAGGATATTGGTATCGACAACCTTACCGCAGCGGATGGCCTTGCAGTTGGTCGCGCATCAGGCTTTGTCGGGCGGGCAATGGAGCGTCTGCTGGATGGCTTCTATACCCTTAGCGATCAAACCATGTATGACATGCTTGGCTGGCTGGCGCAGGAAGAAGGTATTCGTCTTGAACCTTCGGCACTGGCGGGTATGGCCGGACCTCAGCGCGTGTGTGCATCAGTAAGTTACCAACAGATGCACGGTTTCAGCGCAGAACAACTGCGTAATACCACTCATCTGGTGTGGGCGACGGGAGGTGGAATGGTGCCGGAAGAAGAGATGAATCAATATCTGGCAAAAGGCCGTTAATAACGTTTCAACGCAGCATCGCAATCCTTTCCCTGGGTGAGCGATGCTGCCGATGGCGCAGACTTAAGATCCCCGGTCTTACCCGCTATAACCCCCTCCTTTTATCATCACCCAACGCCTTTCGCTGTAAACGGCGGTTTCGCAAACCAAACCAAAACCGTAAGTAAGATAAAAGCAATAGCCGCCATACGGAAAATCTCATTTGCAGAAATAGAAAGTGACTGCTGGGTTATTTCATTATTAATTTCATTAAGAACTCCTGAAAGCGAACCATAATATTTATCCATAATTTGTGACGATGAATTAAACACGGGGTTAAATTGATCGATGGTTGCTGTCAACTGACTATGGTGTAACGATTCGCGTCGTCCCCACAGCGTCATTGTCAACGACGTACCAACTGATCCTGACAAGGTACGAAAAAAATTACTCATACTCGAGGCATTGGCAAATTTATTATCTGGCAAGCCTGAAAACGAAATCGTTGTTAAGGGTAAAAAGAAACAGGCAACGGCGAATCCCTGAAAAAACTGCGGCAAAATGATGCCTGTAAAATCAATCGTTGGCATAAATGTCACAGAACGCCAGTAATAGCAAACCGCATACATCAAAAAACTAAATGTCACTAACAACCGCATGTCTATTTTGTTGCCATAACGTCCTATCAAAGGTGAAATTAATAGTGGCATGATGCCGATGGGCGCATAAGCAAGTCCGGCCCATATCGCATTATACCCCATCGTTTCCTGGAGTAACTGCGGCATAAGGACGATCGCTCCAGAGTAAAATAAATACGCGCATGTGATACTCACAATACCAATGGTGAAGTTACGGGACTTAAACAAACTGAGATCAAGAATCGGGTTCTCTGAGGTCGACTCCCAAATGACTAAAGAGATCAGAGAAATAACTGATACTACTGTTAATATTATTATTGTACTCGAGTTGAACCAATCCAGATCGCGCCCTTTATCAAGCATAATTTGCAAGCCACCAACACCGAGCACTAACAGGGTCAGTCCTGGTAGATTCATTTTGACCGGTGAAGTCTCAGTTTCTCTTCCTTTAAGTAAGGTTAAGCATAATGTCAGGACGATAATCCCCATAGGGACATTGATTAAAAATATCCAACCCCAGCTAAAGTTATCACAAATATAACCGCCCAATATCGGCCCACATATCGGAGCGATAATCACGGTCATTGACCATAATGCCAGAGCAAATGTTCTTTTTTCTGGCGGATAATTCCTTAATAATAAACTCTGTGACAGTGGAATTAACGGCCCCGCCATTAACCCCTGAACGACTCTAAAAAATATCAGCACATCAAGATTGGTCGATAGGCTACACATTAATGAAGACAGCGAAAAAAAAGTGACTGAAAGTAAAAATAATCTTAATTCGCCTATTCTTTGTGCCAACCTGCCAGTAACAGGGATCGCAATGGCATTTGCTACACCAAACGAGGTGATAACCCAGGTGCCTTCGTCTGTTGATGCTCCCAGAAAGCCAGATATTGTCGGTATTGCGACGTTAGAAATAGTGGAATCCAACATTTGCATAAATGTCGCTAATGACAATGCAATAGTGACGCACCATAACGTCCCACCGGTTAATGGTGCCGGAGTTGATTTAGTGATTGCCATTAAAGTTGTCCATTATGCGAAATAATGTTGCTAATTTCTTTTTCTATCGGACTGGTATCGATAACTAAAGCCTTACTGGTATAAGCCGGCATGGAGGTCACGGTTGAAGCCAGCTCAGGCATCTCGGCAATGTCTTCGTTCTTCGTATCAATAGTTGCTGTCATCGATAAACCAATACGCAAGGGGTGTTCCATGAGTTCTTTTGGATCAAGAGAAACTTCAACCGGTACACGCTGAACGATTTTGATCCAGTTCCCTGTCGCATTTTGTGCAGGTAATAAGGAGAACGCATTGCCGGTTCCCATATTGATCCCTGTCACCCGACCATGAAACACAACATTTTCACCATAAAGATCGCTGATAATATTGACCGATTGACCAATCCGTACATCCGTGAGTTGTGTTTCTTTAAAGTTGGCATTAACCCACATTTGACGTGCCGGTACGACAGCCATTAACGATTGTCCGGGGCTCACTGTTTCGCCGACCTGAACACTTCTCTGGGCAATATAGCCGGTAACCGGACTCTTAATATCCGTACGTTTAAGCGCCAACCAGGCTTCTTTAGTTGCATCCGCCGCTTCAACGACTTGTGGCTGACGGTTTAATGGTGTGTTCATTACTAAAGCTTTATTCGCTTTATAAGCCTGGATAGCGGCATTCAATGCCGCTTTGCTACTTATTAACGTATCTTTGGTATGCTCCAGCGTTTCTTTTGAAATAACCCCCTGCTTCGCTAACGGCACTCGACGGTTATAATCTTCTAAAGATTGTTGATACTGAATACGTGCTGAAGCGACTTCGGCACTGTATTGTTTATCCTGTAAGTATAGTTTATTCGTTTGCCGAACAATATTTGCCAGATTATTTTTAGCTTTATTGAGTGCGATAGTGGCATCAGTTTTATCCAGTGAAACTAAAATGTCACCTTGTCGAACGTAGTTCGTATCTTTATGATTAACGACAGTGACACTACCTGAGACTTGTGCAGAAATTGGATCTGCATTCCCCGTGACATAGGCGTCATCTGTACTAATCATGTCTTCTAATTCCATTGACCAATAGGCATAGGCACCTGAAAACGCAATAAATAAAACTACCGCCAATAAAGAAAAGTATTTTCTTCTGTTAGAATGTTTTTTATTTGAATTAATCTGTTCCACTATTATCTCTCATTTCTCATAGATGAAATTTATGAATTGAATGAAAAGAGCATTCATTCTTCATATCAAACACAGTGCATGTGTTGCACATTATCCCAGGAACGTTGGAGGCCTAATTTAAATGAGGTGCAAAAAAAACAACAGAGGACTAAACCGTGGCTTTTGCAATACAATTCTTACGCCTGTAGGATTAGTAAGAAGACTTATAGTGCCAACTTGAAACTATAAATCATCGGTACAATCCCTGATTTTATTGTTGACATTTCATTTATGCCGACTATTTATATGGTATACTTGTCGAATTATCTTAAAGGAAGCTCAGATTTTCTTATTTTTATTGAGAAAATGAGATGACGCCTTATGTCTGTATTACTACAGGGAGAAGGGAGATGCTTCATTGCAAAGGGAATAATCTATGAACGCAATAATTATTGATGACCATCCTCTTGCTATCGCAGCAATTCGTAATTTATTGATCAAAAACGATATTGAAATCTTAGCAGAGTTGACTGAAGGCGGAAGTGCCGTTCAGCGGGTGGAAACACTTAAGCCTGATATCGTCATCATTGATGTCGATATCCCCGGAGTTAACGGTATCCAGGTGTTAGAAACGCTGAGGAAGCGCCAATATAGCGGAATTATTATTATCGTCTCCGCTAAAAATGACCATTTTTACGGGAAACATTGTGCTGATGCTGGCGCTAATGGTTTCGTGAGTAAAAAAGAAGGCATGAACAATATCATTGCGGCTATTGAAGCTGCAAAAAATGGCTACTGCTATTTCCCCTTCTCTCTCAACCGGTTTGTTGGAAGTTTAACGTCCGACCAGCAAAAACTCGACTCCTTATCGAAACAAGAAATTAGTGTCATGCGGTATATTCTTGATGGCAAGGATAATAATGACATTGCTGAAAAAATGTTCATCAGCAACAAAACTGTCAGCACTTATAAAAGTCGCCTGATGGAAAAATTAGAATGTAAATCACTGATGGATCTTTACACATTCGCACAACGTAACAAAATCGGCTAACCACATGAAGTTTTTACCCTATATTTTTCTTCTCTGTTGTGGTCTTTGGTCGACCATAAGTTTCGCAGACGAAGATTACATCGAATATCGTGGCATCAGTAGTAACAACCGTGTCACACTTGATCCACTACGTCTGAGCAACAAGGAATTACGTTGGTTAGCGAGCAAAAAAAATCTTGTGATTGCAGTACATAAGTCCCAAACGGCTACGTTGTTGCATACCGATTCGCAGCAACGGGTTCGTGGTATTAATGCTGATTATTTAAATCTTTTAAAAAGAGCGTTAAATATCAAATTAACACTCCGGGAATACGCAGATCATCAAAAAGCAATGGACGCGCTTGCAGAAGGTGAAGTCGATATAGTGTTATCACATTTAGTTACTTCGCCGCCTCTTAATAATGACATTGCTGCAACCAAACCATTGATAATTACCTTTCCGGCGCTGGTAACCACCCTTCACGACTCAATGCGACCGCTTACCTCACCAAAACCAGTAAATATTGCTCGGGTAGCAAATTACCCCCCAGACGAGGTAATTCATCAATCATTTCCAAAAGCAACAATTATCTCTTTTACAAATTTATATCAGGCATTAGCATCCGTCTCAGCTGGGCACAATGATTACTTTATTGGTAGTAACATCATTACCAGCAGTATGATTTCCCGCTATTTCACTCACTCCTTAAATGTAGTGAAATATTATAACTCGCCGCGTCAATATAATTTTTTCTTGACCAGAAAAGAATCTGTCATTCTTAATGAAGTACTCAATAGATTTGTTGATGCTTTAACAAATGAAGTTCGCTATGAAGTATCACAAAATTGGCTTGATACAGGAAACCTGGCCTTTCTGAACAAACCATTAGAACTCACTGAACATGAAAAACAGTGGATTAAGCAGCATCCCAATTTAAAGGTGCTGGAAAATCCTTACTCGCCCCCCTATTCTATGACGGATGAAAATGGCTCGGTTCGGGGCGTTATGGGGGACATTCTTAATATTATTACCTTGCAAACAGGTTTAAATTTTTCTCCGATCACCGTTTCACACAATATCCATGCTGGAACACAGCTTAGCCCCGGAGGATGGGATATAATACCTGGCGCTATTTATAGTGAAGATCGAGAAAATAATGTTTTATTTGCTGAAGCCTTCATAACAACGCCTTACGTTTTTGTCATGCAAAAAGCGCCTGACAGTGAACAAACATTAAAAAAAGGAATGAAAGTTGCCATTCCATATTATTATGAGCTGCATTCGCAATTAAAAGAGATGTATCCGGAGGTTGAATGGATACAGGTCGATAATGCCAGCGCTGCATTTCACAAGGTTAAGGAAGGTGAACTTGATGCTCTGGTCGCGACACAGCTAAATTCGCGTTACATGATCGATCATTACTATCCTAATGAACTTTATCATTTTCTTATTCCTGGCGTTCCGAATGCATCGCTTTCGTTCGCTTTTCCTCGCGGAGAACCGGAACTTAAGGATATTATTAATAAAGCACTGAATGCAATTCCCCCAAGCGAAGTTCTGCGCCTGACGGAAAAATGGATTAAAATGCCCAATGTGACCATTGACACATGGGACCTATATAGCGAGCAATTTTATATTGTTACGACATTATCCGTTTTATTAGTTGGCAGTAGCCTTTTATGGGGATTCTACCTGTTACGCTCAGTTCGTCGTCGTAAAGTCATTCAGGGTGATTTAGAAAACCAAATATCATTCCGAAAAGCACTCTCGGATTCCTTACCGAATCCAACTTATGTTGTAAACTGGCAAGGTAATGTCATTAGTCATAATAGTGCTTTTGAACATTATTTCACTGCGGATTACTACAAAAATGCAATGTTACCATTAGAAAACAGTGACTCACCCTTTAAAGATGTTTTTTCTAATGCGCATGAAGTCACAGCAGAAACGAAAGAAAATCGAACAATATACACACAGGTATTTGAAATTGATAATGGCATCGAGAAAAGATGCATTAATCACTGGCATACATTATGCAATCTTCCTGCAAGTGACAATGCAGTATATATTTGTGGTTGGCAAGATATTACTGAAACGCGTGATCTAATTAATGCACTCGAGGTAGAAAAAAATAAAGCGATAAAGGCTACCGTAGCAAAAAGTCAGTTTCTGGCAACGATGAGTCACGAAATAAGAACACCAATAAGCTCTATTATGGGCTTCCTGGAACTTCTGTCGGGTTCTGGTCTTAGCAAGGAGCAACGGGTGGAGGCGATTTCACTTGCCTACGCCACCGGACAATCACTCCTCGGCTTAATTGGTGAAATCCTTGATGTCGACAAAATTGAATCGGGTAACTATCAACTTCAACCACAATGGGTCGATATCCCTACTTTAGTCCAGAACACTTGTCACTCTTTCGGTGCGATTGCTGCAAGCAAATCGATCGCATTAAGTTGCAGCAGTACGTTTCCTGAACATTACCTGGTTAAGATCGACCCTCAGGCGTTTAAGCAGGTCTTATCAAATTTACTGAGTAATGCTCTCAAATTTACCACCGAGGGGGCAGTAAAAATTACGACCTCCCTGGGTCACATTGATGACAACCACGCTGTTATCAAAATGACGATTATGGATTCTGGAAGTGGATTATCGCAGGAAGAACAACAACAACTGTTTAAACGCTACAGCCAAACAAGTGCAGGTCGTCAGCAAACAGGTTCTGGTTTAGGCTTAATGATCTGCAAAGAATTAATTAAAAATATGCAGGGCGATTTGTCATTAGAAAGTCATCCAGGCATAGGAACAACATTTACGATCACAATCCCGGTAGAAATTAGCCAGCAAGTGGCGACTGTCGAGGCAAAAGCAGAACAACCCATCACACTACCAGAAAAGTTGAGCATATTAATCGCGGATGATCATCCGACCAACAGGCTATTACTCAAACGCCAGCTAAATCTATTAGGATATGATGTTGATGAAGCCACTGATGGTGTGCAAGCGCTACACAAAGTCAGTATGCAACATTATGATCTGCTTATTACTGACGTTAATATGCCGAATATGGATGGTTTTGAGTTGACTCGCAAACTCCGTGAGCAAAATTCTTCCTTACCCATCTGGGGGCTTACAGCCAACGCACAGGCTAACGAACGTGAAAAAGGGTTAAGTTGCGGCATGAACTTATGTTTGTTCAAACCGTTGACCCTGGATGTACTGAAAACACATTTAAGTCAGTTACACCAAGTTGCGCATATTGCACCTCAGTATCGCCACCTTGATATCGAAGCCCTGAAAAATAATACGGCGAACGATCTACAACTGATGCAGGAGATTCTCATGACTTTCCAGCATGAAACGCATAAAGATCTACCCGCTGCGTTTCAAGCACTAGAAGCTGGCGATAACAGAACTTTCCATCAGTGTATTCATCGCATCCACGGTGCGGCTAACATCCTGAATTTGCAAAAGTTGATTAATATTAGCCATCAGTTAGAAATAACACCTGTTTCAGATGACAGTAAGCCTGAAATTCTTCAGTTGCTGAACTCTGTAAAAGAACACATTGCAGAGCTGGACCAGGAGATTGCTGTTTTCTGTCAGAAAAATGACTAAATAGCGGCTCCCACAATGTTCAAATGTGGGAGCTATTTACCAGCACATCTTACATTTATGATGAGAACTCCTGGCGAATTTGTTCCCCATGCTGGTCGAGCGTTGCCGCTCCCGGCATAACATGCGGGTCCGCGCAGCCGCTGATTTTTATCGGATTACCCGGCATCATTATTCCCCCGGCTTCAATCAACATATTTCTCGCCTGAGTTTGTGGCAATTTAATGGCCTCAGCCACACTTAATAACGGCGCGACTGGTACACCAACTTCATGTATTCTGGCTAACCAAACTTCAGCTGCCTGCGTTTTTAACGTCCGCTCAATATATTGTTTAAGAATAGCCTGGTTTTGTACGCGTAAAATATTGCTGCTAAATCGGGGATCATTAACCAGTTCCGTAAGCTCCAGTGCCTGGCATAACGCAGAAAAAAGCTTGTCATTACCACAACAAATCGTAATCGGCTTATCCTGAGTATTGAAAACATCAAAAGGTGCCATGTAGGGATGGCGATTTCCCAGACGTTGTGGTGACTTCCCAGTTGCGATATATGCCATCAGACCATGCTCCAGAAAACTCAGCGTGGCATCAAACATCGCTATATCGACATGCGCCCCTCTCTGGCTCTTTTCGCGGCCATAAAGTGCACTCACTATTCCGCTGAATAAATAGACACCGCCGCATAGATCCGCAAGAGATGTACCAACGCGCACTGGCGGAGCATCAGGATATCCTGTTTCCATCATTATCCCGCTCATTGCCTGAATGATGGTATCGTAGGCAGGAGCATCTTTTAGCGGACCGGTATGTCCGAAACCTGACGATGAAGCATATATGAGGCGCGGGTTGATTTCTTGAAGCGTTTCCCATGAAAACCCCAGTTTTTCCATTGTACCTGGGCGAAAATTCTCAGCTAATACATCAGCTTGTTTGAGCATATTTATAAATATACTTTTATCGTGATCATTCTTTAAATCAAGAACCACACTCTCTTTGCCATGATTAATAAAACTGTAATAGAGTGACTGTCCATCCACATAGGGACCAAATGTGCGGGTATCATCACCATGACCCGGCGGCTCAACTTTAATTACCCTTGCGCCCATATTACAAAGAAGTTGAGTTCCGAAAGGTCCATTAAGGACATGTGTCATATCGATAACTAATAAGCCTTCAAACGGCCCTTTGCTTTCATTATTTGTCATTTGCTTATGCCTTGAAAAAAGCCGAAGGTGAAAAGACACTTCGGCATTTATGTAAAATCAATAACATGATTAATTATGAAACCAGTCGACTGACATAAATCCACAAGGGAGCCGTGACGACAAAGCCCAGTACGCTCACAGCCAATGACGCTGTACCAGTACGGGTGTAGACATTAAACCGGCTGGCAATAATGATTCCGGAGAATGCCGGCGGTAATGCGCCTGCCAGTACCATCATCTGCAGATGTTCGCTGTTCAAATGACATGCCATACCAACGAGAAGCAGTGCCAGTGGCATCAGAATCAGCTTCAGGAAGGTGTTATAAGCAATTTCGGCACTGAACTCGAATTTATGTGCAGCCAGAGTCAACCCCGCAGCGAATACCGCTACCCCTGAGTTAGCCTTCGCAATCAGATTAAAGGTTGGGTCCAATGCTGCCGGAATTTTTACCCCAACCAACACCAGGATCGTTGCCAGAACAGGTGCCCATACTACTGGCTCCTTTGCCGCAGAAATTAATGCGCTCAGATTACTATTCTTCTTACCATCCGCTCCTGAGGAAGGATTCAGCAAATACAGACCAATAGGAATAGTAATTGCGTTAACAATAATAGAAATAATTGCTACCACTAAACCTGTTGATACGGAATCACCATAAATAGGATCGAGAACTGCAAACCCCAGGAATCCAATGGTAGGTGAACCCGCAATTAATGCACATACAGCTGCTTCTGCATGGGTACGTTTAAAAAATTTGTAGCAACCAAACCAGGAGAAAAAGAAACATCCGACAATAACCACAAGTGATACAAGGGTCAGACGAGTGTCCGCAAAAATCATTTCCCTGTTTGCCCGGGTAATAGAAACAAATAGAGCCGCAGGAAGCGCGTAGTTTAATACCAGTTTATTAAATGCGCGGGCTTGATCTTCTGAAAAAGTTTCTCGTCTGCCGCTAAAATAACCCAACAGCATGATTACGATAATAGGCAATAAATCGCCAATAAAAAATGTTAGCATAATAGTATTTCCGATAAGGGTCCCCTCACCATCGCATAATGAGTTGGCAAGAGGAGACGATGTCAGTATTTAATTACCAGCGACTTGTTTTGGGTTAAGTTGGGTAATATGGCCACTTTCAGTTCCTGCTGCAGGGTCGATGACCACATTAATAATGGTCGGTTTGCGCGACTGAATACCGGTGGTTAAAGCATGACGAAGTTCATCTGTCGTGGTGACGTTATAGCCAACGCCACGAAACGCATCCATTAATTTGTCATATCTTGCATGGTGCATCAGATCCGTTGGTGATGGTGCACCAGCGCCACTGAGATCAACACCGTCTCCTCTGTAGATGCCGCCATTATTAAAAATAACGATCGTCACCGGCAGGTTATATCGACAAATCGTTTCAATTTCCATCCCACTGAAACCAAAAGCACTATCACCTTCAATGGCGACAACCGGAGAACCAGAAGTCACGCTAGCACCGATGGCATAGCCCATACCGATGCCCATGACACCCCAGGTACCACAATCCAGACGACGACGTGGTTTATACATATCAATAATATTTCGTGCATTATCCAGGGTATTTGCACCTTCATTAACTAAATAAATATCCTGGTTCTCGCGCAATACGTCGCGCACAGCACTTAATGCATTAAAGTAATTTAATGGTTGAGTATCTGTACTTAATTTTTCATGCATTTTTTGTGCATTTTGCTGCTTGTGGATATTTAAAATATCGCGCCATACCAGTGGAGTCGTAAATGTGTTTTGTTTCAGTTCTGCCAGCATACCTTGCATACTGGATGCAATATCACCAACGACTGGCACAGCAATGGGGCGGTTGCTGTCAATTTCCTGCGGTTCAATATCCAGTTGAATAAACTGTGTATCTGCCGCCCATCCTTTTTTACCGTGTGCCAATAACCAATTCAGTCGTGCACCAACAAGCATGACAACGTCAGCATTTGCCAGGGCAAACGAACGCGCAGCTGCCGCAGAAAGTGGATGCGTATCTTCAAGGATCCCTTTCGCCATAGACATTGGCAGGAATGGAATCTGAGTACTTTCAATAAATTCACGAAGCTGTTCATCAGCTTGTGAATACGCCGCGCCTTTGCCAAGGATAATTAATGGCCGTTCAGCTTTTGCTAAAAGCGAAATTGCGCTAGTGACTGACTTCGGGCATGGCAATAATGCTGGCGACGGATTTTCAACTTTAACAATCGTGGTTAACGCTTCGTCTTTTTCCATCGTCGCGGCCAGGACATTTGCTGGCAAATCAAGATAAACTCCGCCAGGGCGACCCGATACAGAGACCCGGATAGCGCGTGCCAATGCAATGCCAAGATCCTGCGGCTGATTAACGCGAAATGCTGCTTTGGCATACGGTTTTGCCGCATTCATTTGGTCCAGCTCTTCATAATCACCTTGCTGTAGGTCGACGATCGCGCGGTCGCTGGAGCCGCTAATCATGATCATCGGAAAACCATTTACCGTTGCGTTGGCCAATGCGGTCAAACCATTGAGGAATCCTGGCGCAGAAACTGTCAGGCAGATCCCCGGTTTTTGGGTAAGAAAACCGCTTGCCGCAGCGGCATAGCCTGCCGACTGCTCATGACGAAAACCAATATAACGAATGCCTTCCGCCTGGGCATGGCGTGCCATATCCGTCACAGGAATACCTACAACACCATAAATAGTGTCAATATTATTCTGTTTTAATGCTTCAACGATGATATGCATACCATCTGTCATTTGAAGTTGATCTGACATGATTAATAACCTCGAAATTTTTATAAATTGGGAGCCAGAAGCCCCCGTTAATATCAGATGGCGTGGTTTTGCTTCATTGCAGCAATTTCATCGTCGCTATAACCCAGCTCCTGCAATACAGCAGCGGTATGTTCACCTAATAGCGGCGCAGCTTTAATATCCGGCGTAAAGGCAGAGAATTTCATTGGACAACCAACGGTCAGATATTTTCCACGCAACGGTTGTTCCACTTCAACAACACTGCCACTTTGGCGCAAAGAGGGATCAAGTGAAATTTCTTTCATACTTAAAACCGGTGCACAAGGAATATCAAACTGAGTCAAATAGGCCACCGCTTCATGTTTATCAATAGTGACAGTGTATTTTTCGATTTCAGCAAAAATATCGAAAATATGTGGCTGTCGTGCATGGGCTGTACTGTATGCCGGATCGGTAATCCATTCTGGTTTGCCGATGGCTTTACAGGTGTTTTCCCAGTTTTGCTCCTGAATAGTGAAATAAATATAGGCGTTAGGATCGGTTTCCCAGCCTTTACATTTCAGGATCCAGCCAGGCTGACCGCCACCACCTGCATTACCACCGCGGGGAACTGCATCACCAAATGTACCATTCGGATACTGCGGGTATTCTTCCAGATAACCCAATTTATCGAGACGCTGCTGGTCACGTAATTTCACGCGGCAAAGGTTCAATACGGCATCCTGCATTGACATGGTGACTCGTTGCCCACGCCCCGTTTTTTCGCGATGCAGCAAAGCAGCAAGTAAACCGATCAGCAAATGCATTCCGGTGTTGCTGTCACCCAACGCTGCAGCGCTTACCAGCGGCGGACCATCCCAAAAACCCGTAGTGGATGCCGCGCCACCCGCTGCCTGAGCAACGTTTTCATAGGCTTTTACATTCACATAAGGCGAACACTCATCAAACCCTTTGATCGAACCAAAAATCAGACGTGGATTGATTTCTTGAATATGCTCCCAGGTGAAGCCCATGTGATCAATGGCCCCTGGATGAAAGTTCTCGACTAAGATATCAGCTTCGCGGATCAGCTTTTCCATTACCTCTTTGCCTTCCGCTGTTTTGGTATTTAACTCAATAGAACGTTTGTTACTGTTAAGCATGGTGAAGTAAAGCGCATCGATATCAGGAATATCTCGCAGCTGGTGACGCGTTACGTCACCAACGCCGGGACGTTCAATTTTAATAACGTCAGCGCCAAACCAGGCCAGCATTTGAGTACAAGATGGGCCAGATTGCACACCGGTGAAATCGAGAACTTTAATTCCTTGAAGTGGAGTTGACATAGCAATACCTATTAGTTAATTAAATATGTGTTAATTTAGCGTTTATTTAAGGCGTAATATCTTCTATAAATAACCCGCAAAATATCGTCGTAGCTGCACTCGATATTTTTAAAATCCTGTATCAAGTGCTGAAAATCATTTCATCGCCACTTCCAATTCCTTTCTGCATGGTAAGTAGTGAGGACGAAAAGAAGAATATGATAAATATTGATTCGTGGTAATCAGAGAGAGTCGCGACATTTGTGATGTTATTCTTACAACTGTAAGAAGCGCCGGTGATTTACAAGCAAGGGTATGATTACGCTTTTTAAAGCGTACCATAAAACATAACATAATAAATGATTTGTGATGACACGGGATTATTGCGGTTTACTTTGAGGAATATAAAATGCGAGTTTATAGCACCGCGAGCGCCAAATAATTTTATGACCACAACCTGTCGTATTGTGGTCATAAAAAATTGTCGGCTGGAGGGAGTTAAATCCTTTACCTCAATATACTGCCTGTCAGCATTAGTTCACAAACAGTGCTTCGCTATCGACGATGATTCCATCTTCCGCACCTTTAAGCGCCAGGTTTGCCTCGTAGTATTGCTTTTTATCAAGCAGTTTCTGCGCATCAGCAAGTGCATTACGAGTCTGTTTAAGTGGCATCAGATATTGGTTTTCCATTACGCCAACACCGGCCAGGCGAAGCTCTTCCATTGCGCCCTTTTTATCCCCTTTCGCCATTTTTTCATTGGCAATTTTTATCGCGGCTTCTTTTTCGGGAGTTGCTACATAACTCTCAGAAATTCCGACAGATGCATTAATGACAATATATTGGTCATCATTGAGATTGGTCTTTTTACCTGGCTTAGCGAACTTTGCCCATTCGGTACTGTCATCTGACAGCAAAGCGGAAGCTTCATTGGTCAGTTCTTTTGCCTTTTCTGGATCGCCATGAAACAGAGCCAGGCGCGCTACCTGCACGTCACGCATCGCATATAAACCTTGTTCAGAGATACGCTCTGCTGCTGCCGTTTTCTGGGTTTGCTGAACTTGCTGAGTTTGCTGTTGTGCCGCTACCGGTGCATTATCAGCAGCCCATACAGTTGAAGATGCCAGAATTGCTGTGACCATCGTAGCCATAATTAAACGTTTCATACTTACCTCATTCTTTAACAGTTTTAGAAAACGCCGCCATCATATTGGGTGAGCATGAAATGAGAAATCAGAGAGCAACGGTCATTTTGAAAGGGTTATCTTACAGTTGTAGTTATTATCGCAAGAAGTATTTTAGTCTTACAATTGTAGGAATCTGCTTCCTGTCGCAGAGAACTATTCTTATGTACCACAAAGAGATGTCATTTATTATATCGATGTAAATATTGATTAATTATATGTAAATACAGCCATAACATCGTAGGTTCTCAGTGAACCATTTTCAGGATAACTTTCTATGAAAGTAAACTTAATACTTTTCAGCTTATTTTTATTGGTCTCTATTATGGCATGCAATGTTTTTGCATTTTCCATTTCTGGTGGTGTAAGTGAGAGGAGCTATAAAGAGACTGAAAAAACATCAGCGATGACGACCACACACTCTACAAAACTTCAGCCATCACAGGCGATTTTGTTTAAGATGAGAGAAGATGCGCCACCATTAAACCTCACAGAAGAAATCACGCCTACTTATCCGACAAAGGCGAATTATCTTATTCATCCTGTGCGATAGCGTCTGTCACATGGCAGGTGAACAATCATGTCTGATGCTGATGTGAACACCTGCCCAAATGAGCCATCCTGACCCACTATCGCCTGCCATACCCCACCATAAAGCGAATCATCAAGCCACAAGCCGGGGCAAGAAACATAAATATCCCCGTCACCAGTTCATTACCGCCAGTTAACCACATGGTGAAGTAATAAATGAGTGCAGCGAGGATCACCATGCCGAAGAAAGAAGAGACCGCCGATACCACGTTCAGTACCTGACCGATGTAGCCGCTTACGCAGACAATACACAGGGCGAGAAACATCCATAAATAAATCATAGCTCAACCTCCTGCCGCGCTAAAAAACCTGTAACTTCAGTCACTTTAATAGTAAGACAATCCTTAACCTCTGGCAATTTTTGCTAAGCATCAATGAAAACAGCATGTTAAATGCAAGACTGTTGTGTACGGAAAAATATTTACTTTGCACGATTAATAATCAGTAGCTGAAAGCAGTCAGCGAGTGATAAAGTACAGATACCGCATTCATGCTCCTCGTGGTTATGTCCTGACTAGTCTTTACACTCTTTACAGGAACCATTGTCGTACATGATGGCCCAACCAATTGAGTGTACCGCTGTCGACATGGAATCTTCTGCGATACAACAATTCGTATCTACAGAAGGTAACTATGTTTCCACAATGCAAATTTTCCCGCGAGTTTCTACATCCTCGCTACTGGCTCACATGGTTTGGGCTTGGTGTACTCTGGCTTTGGGTACAGCTTCCTTATCCTGTTCTCTGCTTTCTCGGCACGCGTATTGGCGCAATGGCGCGACCATTCCTGAAACGTCGTGAATCTATCGCCCGTAAAAACCTGGAACTTTGTTTCCCGCAGCATTCTGCGGAAGAACGCGAGAAGATGATTGCCGAAAACTTTCGTTCACTCGGCATGGCGCTGGTAGAAACCGGCATGGCATGGTTCTGGCCCGACAGTCGCGTACGTAAATGGTTTGATGTTGAAGGGTTGGATAACCTTAAACGCGCACAAATGCAAAATCGCGGCGTAATGGTTGTCGGCGTCCATTTTATGTCGCTGGAACTGGGCGGCCGCGTGATGGGACTGTGCCAACCAATGATGGCTACCTATCGTCCACATAATAATCAGCTGATGGAATGGGTGCAGACCCGTGGGCGCATGCGCTCTAACAAAGCGATGATCGGCAGAAATAATCTGCGCGGCATTGTCGGTGCACTGAAGAAAGGTGAAGCGGTATGGTTTGCTCCCGATCAGGATTATGGTCGTAAAGGCAGCTCCTTCGCGCCGTTCTTTGCGGTGGAAAATGTCGCCACAACCAATGGCACCTATGTTCTCTCCCGTCTCTCTGGCGCAGCCATGTTGACCGTAACGATGGTAAGAAAAGCGGATTACAGCGGATATCGTTTGTTCATCACCCCAGAGATGGAAGGCTACCCGACAGATGAAAATCAAGCCGCTGCCTATATGAACAAGATTATCGAGAAAGAGATCATGCGCGCACCGGAGCAGTACCTCTGGATCCACCGTCGCTTTAAAACGCGCCCGGTGGGAGAATCGTCGTTGTACATTTAACAAACTGCTCTTACTCTTTCCCTCCTCAAATCGGCCATAATAACCTCATGGTTTTTATGGCTTTTTTCTTAAGGTTTTTTCCTTCGCTGAATATCTAATTATTACCGTCAGAAATTAAACTGTCGCCGATATGAGACACTTGTAAGTTACTAAAAGTAAATAAGAAAATGCCTCTTGTCTCGTTTCAGTTTTAGGCGTACATTAGCGCCGTCTCGAGCAGTTTAGCTCAGAATTCTGGGGTGATGCCCACGGTAAAATACAGGGCTTTTAAGGTCGCTTTGCCCGGTGTCAACTCACTGTATCAGGTGTAATGAAGTCATTCAGGCGTAACAGTAATTACGCGGAGAGATGTAAAGTGAAATATTTCTTTATGGGCATTTCTTTTATGGTCATCGTTTGGGCCAGTACTTTTGCCCTGATGATCTAAAAGCAAACTGTGCAATGAAAAACAGGAGCCATCAGGCTCCTGTTTGCATTTCTGACGACGGTGTTTATTCCGCGTTTTCGTGAATATGTTTGCTGCTGGCGGGTAGTAAACCGTCGGCACGGAACATCGTTTTAATCCCTCTGATGGCCTGACGAATACGGTCGCGGTTTTCAATCAGTGCAAAGCGAACATGCGTATCACCATAGTCGCCAAAGCCAATCCCCGGCGAGACACAAACCTTCGCTTCGTTAAGGAGCTTCTTGGCAAATTCCAGCGATCCCATGGCCGCATATGGTTCCGGGATTTTCGCCCAGACATACATCGAAGCCTTCGGCATTTCAACCATCCAGCCCGCTTCATGCAGCCCTTTAACCAATACATCACGGCGGCGTTTGTACTGTTCGGCAATGTCGCGCACGCACTGTTGATCGCCCTCCAGCGCCGCAATCGCCGCCACCTGCAACGGCGTAAAGGTGCCGTAATCGTGATAGCTTTTAATACGAGCCAGGGCGCTGACCAGCGTTTTGTTGCCAACCATAAAGCCGATACGCCAGCCCGCCATGTTGTAGCTTTTCGACAGCGTAAAGAACTCGACTGCCACATCGCGTGCACCCGGTACCTGCATAATTGACGGCGCTTTCCAGCCATCGTAGACGATATCGGCATAGGCCAGGTCATGGACCACCAGCACATCGTAGCGTTTCGCCAGCGCCACTACTTTTTCGAAGAACTCCAGTTCCACGCATTGCGCGGTTGGGTTTGACGGGAAGCCGAGGATCATCATCTTCGGTTTCGGATAACTTTCACGAATGGCTCGCTCCAGTTCGTTGAAGAAATCGACACCTTCCACCAGCGGCACTGAGCGTACCTGCGCCCCGGCAATCACCGCGCCATAAATATGGATCGGGTAACTTGGATTCGGCACCAGCACCGTGTCACCATGATCCAGCGTCGCCAGCATCAGATGCGCCAGGCCCTCTTTCGAACCAATAGTGACGATGGCTTCTGATTCCGGGTCGATTTCAACGTCGTAGCGATCCTGATACCAGCGGGAAATGGCGCGACGTAACCGCGGAATGCCGCGTGAAGTGGAGTAACCATGCGTGTCCGGGCGCTGGGCCACAGTACATAATTTTTCGACGATATGCGGCGGAGTCGCACCGTCCGGGTTACCCATGCTGAAATCGATAATATCTTCGCCGCGCCGACGCGCAGCCATTTTCAGTTCAGCGGTGATGTTAAAAACGTAGGGCGGGAGACGATCAATGCGCGTAAAGCGACGTTCAGGGCGAGTGTCAGCCATAATTTCCTCAGATTAACGTTAGCGCCCGGACCGTCCGAGCGACGCTGCCACAATGGTGGCTGTTTTGAAAATAGCCTGATTAATTTCTGTCTGTCCAGCGTTTTAGAACATTTTTATCAATGGCTTTAAATGAGGAACTCAACTTCAAAAACAGGAAATTTTTCTACGCTAACAAGAAAATTACCACCAATTTTATTAACATTATAATTTCAATAAATTTACCATCCAGAAGCGCATTATCAAGAGATACATTGCTAATACACCATTTATCTTTCAATCCCCTTTTAAATTTATGGTTTTTCCTCAAAAACGGCCTGCTGGTCATCAGCCTTCAGGTTACCTATCATAGAGGTTTAATCCTTATTCAGAGTCACCCGTGCACGAAATATTCAACATGCTGCTGGCGGTCTTCGATCGGGCAGCGTTAATGCTTATCTGCCTGTTCTTTCTCATCCGTATCCGCCTGTTTCGCGAACTGTTGCACAAGTCGGCGCACTCCCCAAAAGAATTGCTCGCCGTTACCGCCATTTTCTCGCTGTTCGCCCTGTTCAGCACCTGGTCCGGCGTTCCCGTAGAAGGCTCGCTGGTGAACGTACGTATTATCGCGGTGATGTCCGGCGGGATTCTGTTTGGCCCGTGGGTAGGCATCATTACCGGCGTGATTGCGGGTATTCACCGGTATTTAATTGATATCGGCGGCGTGACGGCGATCCCCTGCTTTATCACCAGCATTCTGGCGGGTTGTATATCGGGCTGGATCAACCTGAAAATCCCCAAAGCACAGCGCTGGCGCGTCGGTATTCTCGGCGGCATGTTGTGTGAGACGTTGACCATGATTCTGGTAATTGTCTGGGCACCAACTACCGCGTTGGGGATCGATATCGTCTCTAAAATCGGCATTCCAATGATCCTCGGTAGCGTCTGTATCGGCTTTATTGTGCTTCTGGTGCAAAGCGTTGAGGGCGAAAAAGAGGCCAGCGCCGCGCGGCAGGCCAAGCTGGCGCTGGATATCGCCAACAAAACGCTACCGCTGTTTCGCCATGTCAATAGCGAGTCATTACGCAAGGTCTGCGAAATTATCCGCGATGACATTCACGCCGATGCGGTGGCGATTACTAATACCGATCATGTGCTGGCCTATGTTGGCGTGGGTGAGCATAACTATCAGAATGGCGATGACTTCATTAGCCCGACGACCCGTCAGGCGATGAATTACGGAAAAATCATCATTAAAAACAATGATGAAGCCCACCGTACGCCGGAAATCCACTCGATGCTGGTGATCCCGCTTTGGGAGAAAGGCGTTGTGACCGGAACGCTGAAAATTTACTACTGCCACGCACATCAGATAACCTCGTCATTACAGGAAATGGCGGTTGGTCTGTCGCAAATCATCTCCACGCAACTGGAGGTTTCACGCGCCGAGCAGCTACGTGAAATGGCAAATAAGGCAGAGCTTCGCGCCCTGCAAAGCAAAATTAATCCCCATTTTCTGTTTAACGCTTTGAACGCTATTTCATCGTCAATCCGTCTGAATCCGGATACCGCTCGCCAGCTGATCTTTAATCTGTCGCGTTATCTGCGCTATAACATTGAATTAAAAGACGATGAGCAAATCGATATCAAAAAAGAGCTGTATCAAATTAAAGACTATATTGCCATTGAGCAGGCCCGCTTTGGCGACAAGCTCACGGTTATCTATGATATTGATGAAGAGGTGAATTGCTGCATTCCCAGCCTGCTGATCCAGCCGTTGGTGGAGAATGCCATTGTCCACGGTATCCAGCCTTGCAAAGGTAAAGGCGTTGTCACCATCAGCGTTGCAGAGTGCGGCAATCGGGTACGCATTGCGGTGCGGGATACCGGGCACGGCATCGATCCAAAGGTGATTGAGCGGGTCGAAGCGAATGAAATGCCGGGCAATAAAATTGGCCTGCTGAATGTTCATCATCGCGTGAAGTTATTGTATGGCGAGGGGCTGCATATCCGCCGCCTGGAACCAGGAACGGAAATTGCGTTTTACATTCCTAACCAACGCACCCCAGTCGCCTCACAGGCTACGTTATTGCTTTGAGCCGGAGTGATATTGTGAAAGTCATCATTGTTGAAGACGAATTCCTGGCACAACAGGAACTGAGCTGGCTAATTAAAGAGCACAGCCAGATGGAGATTGTCGGCACCTTTGACGACGGTCTGGACGTGTTGAAGTTTTTGCAGCATAACCGCGTCGACGCCATTTTTCTGGATATCAATATTCCGTCGCTGGATGGTGTGTTGCTGGCGCAAAACATCAGCCAGTTCGCCCATAAACCGTTTATTGTGTTCATCACCGCGTGGAAAGAACATGCGGTAGAAGCGTTTGAACTGGAGGCGTTTGACTACATTCTCAAACCGTATCAGGAGTCACGCATTACCGGGATGCTGCAAAAACTGGAAGCGGCCTGGCAACAACAGCAGACCAGCAGCACGCCTGCCGCGACGGTAACGCGTGAGAATGACACCATTAATCTGGTGAAAGATGAGCGAATAATCGTCACGCCAATTAACGATATCTATTACGCCGAAGCGCACGAGAAAATGACCTTTGTCTATACGCGGCGTGAATCCTACGTAATGCCGATGAACATTACCGAATTTTGCAGCAAACTGCCGCCGTCGCATTTTTTCCGCTGCCATCGCTCATTTTGTGTCAATCTGAACAAAATCCGCGAAATCGAACCGTGGTTTAATAACACCTATATTCTGCGGCTGAAAGATCTGGATTTTGAAGTGCCAGTCAGCCGCAGCAAAGTAAAAGAATTTCGCCAGTTAATGCATCTTTAATCGGGAACTTTCATGAAAGCACCAGGCTTGCCCGCCGATCAACAATTTTTCGCCGATCTGTTCAGCGGCCTGGTGCTTAACCCGCAACTACTGGGGCGCGTCTGGTTTGCCAGCCAGCCTGCCTCGTTGCCGGTGGGCAGTTTATGTATTGATTTTCCCCGTCTGGATATCGTGCTGCGCGGCGAATACGGCAACCTGCTGGAAGCAAAGCAGCAGCGAATGGTGGAAGGAGAAATGCTGTTTATTCCGGCACGCGCGGCTAATTTACCGATCAACAACAAACCGGTGATGCTGTTAAGCCTGGTGTTCGCACCGACCTGGCTTGGGTTATCGTTTTACGATAGCCGCACCACGTCGTTGTTGCATCCTGCTCGCCAGATCCAGCTTCCCAGCCTGCAACGCGGTGAAGGTGAAGCGATGCTTACCGCCCTCACTCATCTTAGCCGTTCGCCGCTGGAGCAGAATATCATTCAGCCACTGGTGTTAAGTTTGCTGCATCTTTGCCGCAACGTGGTGAATATGCCGCCGGGTAATTCGCAACCGCGCGGCGATTTTCTCTATCACAGCATTTGTAACTGGGTTCAGGATAATTATGCCCAGCCGCTCACCCGCGAGAGCGTGGCGCAGTTTTTTAATATCACGCCCAATCATCTGTCAAAACTGTTTGCTCAGCATGGAACGATGCGTTTTATCGAGTATGTGCGTTGGGTGCGAATGGCGAAGGCGAGGATGATTTTGCAGAAATATCATCTGTCAATTCATGAAGTGGCACAGCGTTGCGGTTTTCCGGATAGCGACTATTTTTGTCGCGTTTTCCGGCGTCAGTTTGGTCTGACGCCGGGAGAGTACAGCGCCCGTTTTCAGGGCTAACGTCAGAAGGTTAATTCTGTTTCCAGCAGCGTCAGGATACTTTGTGCATCTTGCGCGGCAAACAACGACTGGCGGAAGTTTTTATTCACCAGTTTACGCGCCAGCTGCGAGAAGACTTTCACATGATTCATCCCTTCGTTAGCACCCAGCGTCAGCATGATCACCAGTTCGACTTCGCCCATTTCTGACTGCCAGTCAATCGGTTTCGCCAGCCGGGCAATGCTGATACTGGAATGACGGATCCACTGAGATTTGGTGTGCGGGATCGCTACGCCAAAACCAACGCCGGTGGTAACAATCTCTTCCCGCTGCCAGACATCTTCTTCCAGCTCAAACGGATGTTCAGTGCGCCCGTTAACGCCGAGGTTGCCGCACAGGAACTGGATCGCCTGCTCTTTATTGCTAAAATCCTGATCAACAAAGATATTCTCCAGCGCCAGCAGTGGGCGAACGTCTTCTTCCGGCGTAAAGGCGGTGAGTAACGCTTCAATTTCCTGCGCACTGCGGCATTCACATGCCTGACGCGCCAGTTCCCGACACGCCTCGCTATCCAGTTGACGAAGCTGGCTTTTCACCGCCGGAATACGCGGGCTACTCATACTCAGCTCATCCAGGCCCAGCCCAAGCAGTAGCGGCAGATAACGGCTTTCACCGCCCAGTTCACCGCAAATGCCTACCCATTTGCCCCGCTGATGCGCAGTGGTAACTATTTGCTGCAACATGCGCAGGAACGATGGCGTAATCGGGTTATATAGCGGCGATACGCGCGGGTTATTACGATCGACCGCATACAGATACTGGGTCATATCGTTGGAGCCGATACTGAAGAAATCGACCTCATCGCAGAAGTGGTCGATGATGTAGCACACCGACGGAACTTCCACCATGATCCCAAGCGTAATCGTCTCTGCATGACGCAGGCCATCGCGCTTAAGCTCAACGATCGCTTTTTGGATCTCGCCTTTCACCCATAAGATCTGATCGAGGCTGTGAACCATCGGGATCATCAACTGGGCGTTGCCGAAACTGGCGGCGCGCAAAATGGCCCGCAGTTGAGTGCGGAACAGGCCAGCAAATTCCGGGTAAATACGTACCGCGCGATAGCCGAGGAACGGGTTCTCTTCCTGGGGAATATTCAGATAAGGAATGCTTTTATCGCCGCCGATGTCCATCGTGCGGAAGATAATCGGCTTGTCGCCCGCCGCCAGTAGCACCTGCTGGTAGGCTTCAAATTGCTCCTGCTCGTCCGGCGCGCTGTCGCGATCCATATAGAGCATTTCGGTACGGAACAGCCCGACACCTTCCGCGCCGTTGGCAAACGCGCCTGGCGCTTCCAGAGCGGTGCCGATATTCGCCGCAATATCAATACGCTTGTTATCACGGGAATAGGCCAGCTGCGCGGCAGCCTGCGCCTGTTGTTTTTGGCGTTTATCCGCCAGCGTCTGCGCGACCTGATAATAACCGCTCACCGCGTCATTCGGGTTAATCGCCAGCACGCCGCACTGGGCGTCAAGCACTGCAGGTTGCCCGGCATAACGGGCAATCGCATCCAGCGGCAAGCCACTCAGTACCGGGATCGCCGAGGCACGGGCCAGAATCAGTGTATGCGAGGTGCGCCCGGTTTTCTCCAGAATCATGCCCGCAAGATTTTTCAAATCAAGGCTCAAAAACTGGCTTGGGGTTAAATCTTCAGCCACCAGAATGGTCGGTTTTTCAAGCACCAGCTTGTTGCGCGGCTTCAGTTCCGGCCAGGTGATATGCAGCAACTGTTCGCTGATATCGCGAATGTCGCTAACACGTTCGCGCAGATAATCGCTGGCAGAGGCAGAAAGTTTGGCGCAAACCTGCTCCATATTGCTGATGATCGCCGCCCCCAGCCCCTGATGCTGTTCTGTCATCAGGCGACGGATATTGCCTGCAAATTCATCATCCTGAATCAGCGACAAATGGGCGCTGAGGATAGTTTTGCTTTCGCCGTCACGCTCACGCAATTGCTGGTTCAGTTGCTCGGCAAGCGTTGCCAGGCTGTGCTCCAGCCGGGTGGAATCTTGCGCACTGGCGGGGATTGCCCGATAACTGTCGAGGCTGTCGCTTTGTAACAGGGTCAGCGTACCCACGCCGACGCCGCTTGCCAGCACATTGCCGTACAGTAAATCCGGGTTAAGGCGGCTTAATGAACGCGGCAGCGGATGCGCCGTCAGTTCTGCCTGCGTAGGCTGAACGCTGTCGCTGTCGATAAAGCGCACCTGGATGTACTCTTCCAGCACGCGCCGCGCCTGCTCTTCATCGCTGCCGCTAATGTTCAGGCTGCAACTGTCATTAAATAGGGTGCCGGTGCCAATCAGCGCCAGCGAGCTTTTCGCATCTGCCTTTGCGTTCTGGCGATGGTTAATAAAAATGATTTCGCTTTGCCACTGGCTGCACTGTTCTTTAAGTTCCCACGCCGGACGAGCATGTAGACCGTTAGGCAAAGGACAGAGAAATTGAATCGTTAACATAACCGCTCCGGGTTAATCAGGAGATCATCTGAAATCCGTCAGTTGAACAACCGTCTCACGCGTAAGACGTTGAATAAGGGCAGATAAAAGTTGCTGCATCTGCAAAATGTCGCGGCAATCGGCAATCGATGCGGCGCAATGTCCATGGCGGGTTGCTGGCCCCATCACCACTGTGGGCACGCCGGTGCCGGTTAAGTGCACCGCCCCGCCGTCCGTGCCGCCGTTGCTGAACATATCTGCCTGCAACGGCACGCCAATTTCTGCCGCCACGGTTTCGACCCAGGCGGTAAGTTTTGGCGGCGCAATCAGCGACTTGTCGCTTAACACCAGCATCGGCCCGTTACCAATCTGGCGATGGTTAGCCGCGCCATAATCAAAGTTTTTCGCCCAGCAGGCGGTATCAAGCACAATGGCGACGTCCGGCGACACCGCGCGGGTGGCAGTTTGCCCGCCGCGTAATCCCACCTCTTCGCTGGAACTTGCCACCAGCCACACTTCCGCAGGTAGTTCGGCGTCGTGCAGTTCGCGCAGTAACGTCACCAGCAGATAGCAACCGAGGCGGTCATCAAAGGCTTTCCCCATCACTCGCTGGTGAGGGAGAACCTGAAAAGTGGTATCAAACGTGACGCGATCGCCGGGACGAATTCCCGCCTGCATCACTTCGTCATAGGAGCGCGCACCAATGTCCACGCGCATGGCGCTGACGTCATTCCCCTGCCGGTCGCCGTCAAGCAGGCCTGGAATTTTGCACTCTTCACGGGTGGTGATGCGCACCGGCTGCAGCTGGCGGGCAGCCATGCGTACGTTGCCAACCGGCAGCACATCAATCGCCCCTTCGCGGGAGATGCTGCGCACCATAAATCCCACTTCGTCCATATGCGCACAGATCATCACCTTCGGACCTGTCGATTCATTCAGGCGGATCAGCACCGATCCCAGACCATCAAATCGCACTTCTTTTTGCAGGCGATCCGCTTCTTCCAGCAGGATCTGCCGCACTTCCTGTTCCGAGGAGGCGATCGCATCTGCCTCGCTCAACGCTTTTAATAGCGATAAATCCATTATGCCTCTCCCGTGAGCAACACTGTTTTCGGCATGGCGTAGAGCACTTCTGCGCCTTGCGGGGTAACCAGCACAACATCTTCGATGCGCACGCCCCCTTGCCCTAGCAAATAAATCCCCGGCTCCACGGTCAGTAACATGCCTGGCTGTAGCGTCGTGGTGTCCCGCGGTGAAAAACGCGGATCTTCATGAACTTCAATGCCGATAGCGTGACCGGTGTTATGACCGAAATAGTCGCCATAACCTGCTTCTGTAATGACCCGGCGCGCGGCATCGTCAACCTGCTGGCAGCGCACGCCGGGGCGAATCGCGGAGATTGCTGCGAGCTGTGCCTGCAGGACAATTTGATAGACGTTAAACAGCGGGTGAGATTCGGCGCTCACCCCTTCGCCATTCACCAGCAAGGTGCGCGTCATATCAGAGCAGTAGCCCTGATACAGCGCACCGAAATCGAGAGTGACAAACTCGCCCGCTGCAACAATCTTGTCGCTGGCTTTGCCGTGCGGCAGCGCCCCACGCCAGCCACTGGCGACAATGGTGTCAAAAGAGGCTTTTTCTGCGCCCTGCTGGCGCATAAACCACTCCAGTTCAGCGGCTATCTCGCGCTCGCTCATCCCCGCCTGAATAAAGCGGCGAATATGCTCTGCACCGCGATCAGCAATCCCACAGGCGAGGCGGATTTTCTCCACCTCCTCTGGCGTTTTGATTTGCCGCAGCACATCCGGCGTGGCGCTAACCAGTTTCGCATTGAGTTCAGACTGCCAGCGGTGCGCGGTTTCCCAACTCACCTGCTGGCCCTCAAAACCGAGCGTTTGCAACTGTTCATCGGCAATGATTTGATTGACGATAGTGGTAAGCGTGTTCGTCGCGTCAAGCAAATGCAGCTGGTAGCCTTGCGCACGGGCTTCCACCTCAACGTAATAGCGCGAATCCACCAGAATGTGCGCACTTTCACGGCTAATCACCACATAACCTGATCCGGTGGAGATCCCCAGATGCGGCTGTTTGTTCTGCCGTGAGGAGAGAAGCACTGCATCCAGTTGTTGCGCCTTAAGCCAGTCGCGCAGCGAAGCGAGTAATGTCATCTGGATTTTCCTTCTTACAGGCTATCGATTAACAATTTGCCTTTACGGAACATCATCAGACGCAGGAACACCACCATCAGCGCAGTTATGACTGCCCCCAGCGCGATCCCCGCCATATAGACGCCCAGGTTAGTGACCAGCGGCCATGCCCAGATAGCGGACTCCGGGAACCATTGCACTGCGCCCAGCCAGACAGCGGCGGTTGAGCCGACAATAGCGCCGACCATATACGACGGAATGGCGGTGATGGGGCTTTCCAGCGCAAACGGAATCGCACCCTCACTGATCCCCATAAACGCCAGGAACATGGCGGTCTTACCCTGCGGATAAAGTTGAGCGTTGAACAGGCGTTTGCCGGTTAAACGACGGTCGATAATGGTCGCCAGCCCCAGACCAATCGGCGGAATAACGATAGCGATAGAACGAGCGGTGACCGGTAATACGTGGTCAGTGGTAAAGCTGAAGGCAACAAAACCTGCGGCTTTGTTGATCGGGCCACCAAGGTCGATTGCTGTCGCCGCGGCGATCCCCATTGCGTACATCAGCGCGCCCTTCTCACCTGCGGCAGTCAGCACAGTACGGATACCGCCGTTGATCCAGCCACCAAAGGGGGTGATGACGTAGTACATCGCCAGCATGACAAAAATGGCGGAAAGAATCGGGAGCAAAAATGTGGTTTTGAACGCTAACAGGAAATCCGGTAACTGGATTTTCTGGTTCATCCACTTCACAAGGTAACCCGCGACGATAGAAATAATCAGCGCACCAATGAAGGTGGACGGCACCGGCGAAGAGGTCGCCCATTGCATAGTGCTGGGATCGAAGTTCAGCAGTTGCGTCGGCTGGGTAGACATCAACCCGCCGATAAAACCAGCCGGGAACGCCAGTTTGCCACCGATAGAGTTCGCCACAAAAGCAGCAAACATCGGAATGGCAAAACCAAACAACACGCCGCCGAAGGACTGCGACAGCCAGGCAAATTTAAGTAAGGAGAGGTCGAAACCGGAGAATTTCCCGCTATTAAGAGCATCCATGATGCCGATCTCAGCAGGAATTTTAAGCCAGCTATAAGCAATCAGCTGGCTGAAAGCGAGGATCACACCGCCCATAATTAAGGTCGGCACCATGCGTGAAATCCCTGACATCACATGCTGCGGGAGTTCACCCCAGAAGCTGGTTTTAGAGGCCTGCGGATTCTTAACTGCCGCTGCCGCACCGGATGCGCCAGGCACAACGGTTGCACTGCGTTTTTTAATGGCCATAACAATTATCCCTGTCGAATATTACTGTTGTTCAGAGGCAATCATCTCTTCGATTTCTTTGATGATGCCCGCAGCGTTTTTAATTGCGTCCTGCAAAGTGATTTCATAAACGTCGCGTGATTCGAAACGTTCGTTATCTTCCGGGGTAACTGCCACGGAGTGGATGATGATGGTCGCTTCGGCGATATCCTGCGCCGTCAGGCGATTCTGGATACCGTCCGCGCCCTGGGTTTCAATTTTCACTTCATAACCGGCTTCTACCGCCGCTTCTTCCAGCGCCTGAGCGGCCATAAAGGTGTGAGCCAGGCCCATCGGGCAGGCACATAAGGCAATCAGTTTCTTACTCATCGTTAATTCCTCGTTCAGTGATAGTTGACGAGTGAAATTATGAACGTGCAAAACAAATCGCCGTTACCAGACAAATAATGCATTTACTGGAGAATTAATCCCGCTGTACGGAAGTGTGACGCAGGTCGGCCTTGTGAGGGGACACAAAGAAAAATTGAATAAACTGTATGATTTAAAAGATTATCGGGAGAGTTACCTCCCGATATAAAAGGAAGGATTTACAGAATGTGACCTAAGGTCTGGCGTAAATGTGCACCGGAACCGAGAAGGCCCGGATTGTCATGGACGATGAGATACACCGGAATATCATGGACATATTCTTTAAAGCGCCCTTTATCTTCAAATGCGGCACGGAAACCGGAGGCTTTGAAGAACTCAAGGAAGCGCGGCACGATACCGCCCGCAATAAACACGCCGCCAAATGTCCCGAGATTGAGCGCCAGATTGCCGCCAAAACGGCCCATAATGACGCAAAACAGCGACAATGCGCGGCGGCAATCGGTGCAGCTGTCAGCCAGCGCGCGTTCGGTAATATCTTTTGGCTTGAGATTTTCTGGCAGGCGGTTGTCAGCTTTCACAATTGCGCGATACAAATTCACCAGCCCAGGGCCAGAAAGCACGCGCTCCGCCGAAACATGACCAATTTCCGCACGCAATATTTCGAGGATAATGGCCTCTTCTTCACTATTCGGCGCAAAATCAACGTGACCGCCTTCGCCTGGCAAGCTTACCCAACGCTTATCGACATGGACCAGATGCGCAACCCCAAGCCCCGTTCCGGCACCGTAAACCGCAATAGGCTTACCTTCGACCGGTTCTGCGCCACCAAACTGAATCAGATGCTCTTTTTTCAGCATCGGGATCGCCATCGATACAGCGGTAAAATCGTTAATAATTTCCAGATGGCTAAAACCGAGATTCTTTTTCATTTCGGCAATTGAGAACGCCCAGGTATGGTTGGTCATCGCCACCCAGTCACCGGTAATTGGGCAAGCGATGGCAATACAGCCGTCTTTCACCTCGACCTTATGTTCTTCAAGATAAACGCGAATGACCGCTTCGAGGCTGGGGTAATCAAGCCCTGAATAGGTCTTAGCCTGCGAGATTTCACCACTGGCAATATCACACAGAGCAAGACGTGCGTTGGTGCCGCCCACATCACCGACTAATGCATACTTTGTCATTCTTCAACTGCTCCGCTAAAGTCAAAATAATTCTTTCTCACACTGTAAATACCTGGGGGCATAACAACAACGCCGGAAAGGCAGGCTCCCTGTAAATATCGATCTGGGTCACACAATTACTTTATCGTTTCAGCACCAATTGCAGCGATGCTTTTTTGCAAGCTGGGCAAACTAAGTATCTGACCCCGCATAAGGAATAGAACATGCTCCATCCGCGAGCCAGAACCATGTTGTTATTATCGCTCCCCGCCGTGGCAATTGGGATTGCGTCCAGTCTTATTCTGATTGTGGTGATGAAAATCGCCTCGGTATTACAGAATTTGCTCTGGCAACGACTGCCGGGAACTCTGGGGATAGCCCAGGATTCACCCCTCTGGATCATCGGTGTATTAACGCTAACGGGTATTGCGGTGGGGTTGGTTATCCGTTTCAGCCAGGGTCATGCCGGACCAGACCCCGCCTGTGAACCGCTGATCGGCGCACCGGTTCCGCCCTCTGCGCTACCTGGACTTATCGTAGCATTAATTCTCGGTCTTGCTGGCGGCGTCAGCCTGGGGCCGGAACATCCGATCATGACCGTCAATATCGCCCTTGCGGTTGCCATTGGCGCTCGTCTGTTACCGCGCGTCAACCGAATGGAGTGGACTATTTTAGCCTCTGCCGGAACCATCGGCGCACTGTTTGGCACTCCTGTTGCGGCGGCGTTGATATTTTCGCAAACCTTAAATGGCAGTAGTGAAGTTCCGCTATGGGATCGTCTCTTTGCGCCGTTAATGGCGGCAGCAGCTGGTGCACTTACTACCGGATTATTTTTCCATCCTCATTTTTCACTGCCCATTGCTCATTACGGACAGATGGAAATGACCGATATTCTCAGCGGTGCAATTGTCGCGGCGATTGCCATCGCAGCAGGGATGGTCGCCGTATGGTGCTTACCACGGTTGCACGCGATGATGCATCAAATGAAAAATCCGGTGCTCGTGCTGGGTATTGGCGGATTTATTCTCGGTATTCTGGGGGTTATTGGTGGACCAGTTTCGCTGTTTAAAGGGCTGGATGAGATGCAGCAGATGGTGGCAAATCAGGCTTTCAGCACCAGCGATTACTTTTTGCTGGCGGTAATTAAACTTGCCGCCCTGGTCGTTGCTGCCGCCAGTGGCTTTCGCGGTGGGCGAATCTTCCCGGCAGTGTTTGTCGGCGTGGCATTAGGGTTGATGCTGCATGAGCACGTTCCCGCCGTACCAGCGGCAATAACCGTTTCTTGCGCTATTCTCGGCATCGTGCTGGTGGTAACACGCGATGGCTGGTTAAGTCTTTTTATGGCGGCAGTCGTTGTACCCAATACCACATTGCTACCGCTGCTCTGTATCGTCATGCTTCCGGCATGGCTGTTATTAGCAGGTAAGCCGATGATGATGGTCAATCGTCCGAAGCAACAGCCACCCCACGATAACGTTTAGCAAAAAATGCTCTCCTTTATGATTTAAGAGTTATGGCGATGATACGGGGCTTTACCTCCCCGTAATATTGCGTTAACAGGCCGCTGACGGCTTCGAGCGTGAAGGAGAATAACAATGTTCAGGTCACTGTTTCTGGCGGCCGCCCTGATGGCATTTACCCCGCTTGCAGCAAACGCAGGTGAAATCACCCTACTGCCATCAATCAAATTACAAATTGGCGATCGCGATCATTACGGTAATTACTGGGACGGTGGTCACTGGCGCGACCGTGACTACTGGCATCGCAATTATGAGTGGCGCAAAAACCGTTGGTGGCGTCATGATAATGGCTACCACCGTGGCTGGGATAAGCGTAAAGCGTATGAGCGTGGCTATCGTGAAGGCTGGCGCGATCGTGACGATCATCGCGGAAAAGGCCGGGGTCATGGGCACCGCCATTAAACGCGTCCGCCAATGGAGCACAATGCCTGATGCGACGCTAGTGCGTCTTATCAGGCCTACAAACCGGCTCTTTAACGCGTAGGGCGGATAAGGCGTTTACGCCGCATCCGCCAATAGTGCCAGATGCGACGCTCATTCAACTACAATCCCAGCGCCGTCCCCACCAACAACCAGATATTCAGCGCCACGACCAGCACCACAATCACCCAGCCTGTCTGTTTTACGCGTTTGCTGTTCACCAGATCGCCCATCAACTTGCTGTCACTGGTGAAAATCAGCAGTGGAACCAGCGCCAGAGCGATACCAAAACTTAACAGTACCTGACTCATAACCAGAATCCGTGTCGGATCTAATCCCATCAGAATGACAATAAATGACGGCAACATGGTGACTGTACGACGCACCCACAGCGGGATATGAAAGCGAATGAAGCCCTGCATCACCACCTGCCCCGCCAGTGTCCCCACCACCGTTGAAGACAGCCCCGCAGCAACCAGGCTTAATCCAAAGACCGTTGCCGCAGCGTGGCTTAACAGCGGTTGCAGCGTCAGATAAGCCTCATCAAGATCGGCAACACCAGTATGACCGGAAAAGTGGAACGCCGCCGCAGCTGTAGCCATCATCGCCAGATTGACAAAACCGGCAATAGTCATGGCGATAGCCACATCCCATTTGGTGGCGGAATAACGTTGTTGACGCGAACCGCCATGTAAATGCTGAGTGAGCGAGGAGTGCAAATAAATCACATGCGGCATAATCGTCGCCCCTAACACGCCTGCTGCCAGGAAGACCGCTTCCGAAGTAGGTAAACTCGGGATCACCATTCCTTTACCCAGCTGCGCCAGGTTAGGCTGGGAGAAAATCAACTCGACAATGTAAGCCGCGGCAACAAACAACAGTAACCCGCCAATCACTTTCTCCAGCGGTTTTTGCCCGCGACGTTGCAGCATTAAAATCAGGAAAGTCGCGATCCCCGTCAGCACCGCGCCCTGCAACAACGAAACACCAAGAATGAGTTTAAAACCGATCGCCGCACCAATAAATTCCGCCAGGTCGGTTGCCATCGCAATAATTTCTGCCTGAACCCAATAGAACCACACTACGGGACGCGGATAGTGATCGCGAATCTGCTCCGCCAGATTTTTACCGGTGGCAATCCCTAGTTTGGCAGAGAGGATCTGAATCAGCATCGCCATCAGGTTGGCCCAAACGACAACCCACAGTAGCTGATAGCCGAAGCTAGCACCCGCCTGAATATTGGTCGCAAAGTTACCGGGATCGATATAACCAATCGCCGCAATGAACGCAGGTCCCATTAATGCGAGCCTCATCTTGCGCGCCGCCCGTCCGCTGCTACTCTCAACGCGATAGTTCGTCATCTTGTGCCTCTAAAACATAGCCTTTGCTATGTTTCATGCTATGCCAAACGAGAATGATTATCAAATTCATTTAAATGGATTGTGGTGATTTCTCTGATAGACCAGGATTATGACTACGAAAAGATTGATGACTTGAATGTTATGGTTATGTTTAATGTTAGCACATTTACATAACTTTCAGCTTCCATACACAACATAGCAGAAATGTATGACAGATCACTATTTTTGAAGCCTGTCACAGGACGTCATTATAGTGTGTGTCAGATCTCGTTTTCCTTAACCATGTTACATAGAATGTGCACGGAAATTTAACCTGCCTCATATTTGGAGCAAATATGGACCGCGTCCTTCATTTTGTACTGGCACTTGCCGTTGTTGCGATTCTCGCACTGCTGGTAAGCAGCGACCGCAAAAAAATTCGTATCCGTTATGTTATTCAACTGCTTGTTATCGAAGTGTTACTGGCGTGGTTCTTCCTGAACTCCGACGTTGGTTTAGGCTTCGTGAAAGGCTTCTCCGAAATGTTCGAAAAACTGCTCGGATTTGCCAACGAAGGGACTAACTTCGTCTTTGGTAGCATGAATGATCAAGGCCTGGCATTCTTCTTCCTGAAAGTGCTGTGCCCAATCGTCTTTATCTCTGCACTGATCGGTATTCTCCAGCACATTCGCGTGTTGCCGGTGATCATCCGCGCAATTGGTTTCCTGCTCTCCAAAGTCAACGGCATGGGCAAACTGGAATCCTTTAACGCCGTCAGCTCCCTGATTCTGGGTCAGTCTGAAAACTTTATTGCCTATAAAGATATCCTCGGCAAAATCTCCCGTAATCGTATGTACACCATGGCTGCCACGGCAATGTCCACCGTGTCGATGTCCATCGTTGGTGCATACATGACCATGCTGGAACCGAAATACGTCGTTGCTGCGCTGGTACTGAACATGTTCAGCACCTTTATCGTGCTGTCGCTGATCAATCCTTACCGTGTTGATGCCAGTGAAGAAAACATCCAGATGTCCAACCTGCACGAAGGTCAGAGCTTCTTCGAAATGCTGGGTGAATACATTCTGGCAGGTTTCAAAGTTGCCATTATCGTTGCCGCGATGCTGATTGGCTTTATCGCCCTGATCGCCGCGCTGAACGCACTGTTTGCCACCGTTACTGGCTGGTTTGGCTACAGCATCTCCTTCCAGGGCATCCTGGGCTACATCTTCTATCCGATTGCATGGGTGATGGGTGTTCCTTCCAGTGAAGCACTGCAAGTGGGCAGTATCATGGCGACCAAACTGGTTTCCAACGAGTTCGTTGCGATGATGGATCTGCAGAAAATTGCTTCCACGCTCTCTCCGCGTGCTGAAGGCATCATCTCTGTGTTCCTGGTTTCCTTCGCTAACTTCTCTTCAATCGGGATTATCGCAGGTGCAGTTAAAGGCCTGAATGAAGAGCAAGGTAACGTGGTTTCTCGCTTCGGTCTGAAGCTGGTTTACGGCTCTACCCTGGTGAGTGTGCTGTCTGCGTCAATCGCAGCACTGGTGCTGTAAGACCATACATAAAAAAGCCGGGGATAATTCCCCGGTTTTTTTACGCCTGTTAATCAGCTAATGGCTGCGGGCGACCAATCAAATACCCTTGCAGATATTGCACCCCGAGCTTATGCAATAGCGCCTGCTGCTGTTGCGTCTCGACAAACTCCGCGACCACACTCAATGACTTCGCTTTCGCCAGATCGGTAATTGATCTCACAATCATCGCATCCAGCGTGTTCGTGACAATATCTTTCACAAAGACGCCATCAATTTTGATGATATCAGCCTGCAAACGCTTTAACCGTTCGTAGTTGGCATATCCGGTGCCAAAGTCATCAATCGCAATCCGGAAACCAAACTTATGCAGCTGCTCGATGTTGTACATGCTGCTTTCTGCGTTAGAAAACGCCTGCTCCTCGGTGATCTCAAGAATGACCGCCTGCGGGGAGATGTGATAACGCTTAAACAGACGAATAATCCGCCCGGCAATATTCTTTTGCAGCAGCGTGAGCGGCATTAAATTGACTGAAAAGCGCGGTCCTTTTTTGTCGCAAGGGTGTGTTGCCAGCAACTTCAACAAGGATTCCAGCACTTGCAAATCAAAACGCGCGCTAAGGTTAAACTGAGCAATAAGGGGCAGAAACTTATCCGGGGTCATAATGCCGCCGTCATATTTCAGTCGCGCGAGGATCTCATCATAACCTTCACCCTCTTTGTTGCGAATTGGCTGGGCGTAGAGCAGCAAATCACCCTGATCTAACGCCGTGCGAATGGTATTCAGCAATAGCACCTGTTTAGTGGTCTGCCCGGAAACCATCTCCTCTCTGCTATCCAGCGCCAGCACATGATGATGTGCGCAGGATTGCTCCGCCAGCCAGCTTAACTGCCCCAACAAGGGTTGCAGGGTTTCCTGATTTCCATCAAAACGCCCCCAGGCAGCACCATAGCCCATATCCAGCCCGGTATTGTTCCAGTGAATTTGCCGACTATTCAGGATGTTAACCATATGCTGGAGTCGCCCTTCCGTTTCCGGCCCGCTCAGCACTAACAGCAGTTCACTACCCGGCAATTGATACAACTTTTCGTTTTCCTGCATCAACGGCAGCAGCGTACGGCAAATTGAGCGGATACAGTGAACGCGCATCATTAAGCCGTAATGACGACTCATAAACTCAAGATTATCAATGCGCAGGCAGCAAAAACTCTTGCCCGCCTCTTGCTCCGGCGCTTGTTCCAACGCACGAAAGTTGGGTAGGAGCGTTAACGGATCTGTCAGCGCCTGCAAATGCCAGCGGCGATTAAGCCATTCACTGCGATGATAAATGCGCACCATATAGAGCAGGCAAACGCTAAAGGAAATCAGCACCGCAAGAATAAATGCCAGCGAATATTCGGTTTCCACCCCTTGCAAAAAGTTCTGGTTGTAATTCAGAAGGCAAAGCGTTGAAACAGCCCAGGTGAGATTTAAAAACGGATAGCGAAGCTTACCGACCCCGAGGGTAAAGATGATGAAGAAAACGGGTACCAGGTAACCGGCAATAAAGTCGTTTTCATAAGGTGTGCACAACAGAAGTAGCAGCACGCTTAACGCTGCCAGCCAGCTTAAGGTAAATGCGCGTTTCTCTTTGCCCAACGACGGAGCGATATCCCTGCGCCACAATATCTGCGCAAAGTGGGGACTTACAATCATGCGAGTGAGATAGTAGAAAAGCATGTTGTAAATCAGCACAGCGGTGAAAAGGCTTAGCAAATCAACGACCGTGAAAATGGCATCCGCATCGCCGAAAAAGGTGGATATCTTTAGCGGGAAATCAAAGAAGCTCCCCACAAGATACATGCTGCATTTGATGCCGATCGGCGTCACCAAACCAAGCCAGAACAGACGTTGCCAGACATATCGGCTGGTCAATCCATAACGCCAACGCGTCCCCAGCTGCCAGCGTAATATTGCGCAGGCACACAACACGACAAACGTCTGGCTACCGAGCATGACCGCAGTCTGTAAAAAAGAGAGATGAAAGTTCCACAGATTGGTGCAAAACATCCCGCATAAAACGGGAACGACACCGCGCCAGCCAAAGATAAACAAGATTGACAGCATTACGCACAGTGGCATCCACGCCAGAAAGATATAACTGGAATGGATAATGGCAAGTGGCGAAATAAAACGGGATAGCTGAATAAGTACCACGGTGAGCGTAAACGCTAGTGTGAATATCTTGATATTTTTTATCAGGTTATGCTCCACAAACATGAGTACACTACTCTCACTGATCGGGGTTTTCAGGCACACAAATAATAAGTTTATTCGCATCGCGAAGCAAACAGGGGGCCAGCCTGTTGCCGATTTTTCATCCAATGATGCTTTCACCAGGCGGCACTAACCCGGACGTAGACTGTATTACAAAAGCGGCAAAAAGCAGAGACAAAAAACCCCCGCTTTGCAGCGAGGGTTGGAAATTTGGTGGAGCTAAGCGGGATCGAACCGCTGACCTCTTGCATGCCATGCAAGCGCTCTCCCAGCTGAGCTATAGCCCCACGATGCGTTTACGTACCAAGTTTGCTGGGTGCAAAATTTGGTGGAGCTAAGCGGGATCGAACCGCTGACCTCTTGCATGCCATGCAAG